>JAAIGE0100477931.1_pt1 | contig 92734 bp, 101 predicted proteins | sample 6487951 | NCBI WGS metagenome assembly JAAIGE01 (sample SAMN13974128, study PRJNA590717) | phyllosphere metagenome | biome: tomato field; feature: multiple bacterial spot infested tomato fields; material: tomato leaves; isolation source: leaves from tomato fields | host: Solanum lycopersicum ...
AGCGTCACTCGCGCAGTGTCCCCCCATCGTGTTTGCGCCAACTCGCCCCGATTCTGGAAGACCTTCTTGCAAAGCTCCAACGCCAAAGACACCTCCAAGCCCAGCACGTGTACTCCCGAGCACACGCCGCTGATGAAGCATCACGGGCGCATGCTTTGCATCCGTATGTTTCTGAAGGATATTTTCAGGGACCGCGCCCACTGAGGGCTGGCATTGCTACACTGTCGCTACACGACTCTTGAACCGCGGCGCGGCTCATCGCCTCTTCCTTAGGGTCAAGTCCCGACCTCGCAAGGACTCCCAAGCGGCAATCGCTGGACGCGTTAGGGGACGAACCATTTCCACACTGAGCAGCCGCGTGGGCTGACCGAGATTCTGACAACGGCGCCGCCGCCGTTCGGCCCCTGAGCAGCCCATCTCGACTTCCATCATCGCCCGCCCCTCGCTCTTCATGGCCGAGAAGCGCTGCACGCGCTTTTTCCAGTGACCGAACTGCCGATCTCTTTCAATGCGACTCCAATGACCGAGACTACGGCGGCTTTGGTTAGAATCCGATTCGAAGGGCCGATTGTAGATCGAGCCCTAACGCCGAGAGACAGACGGGCTAGGCAGCCCATACAGGGGAAAACATGGATTTCAGCGTTCCACGAAACCGGCCATTGGCCGAGCTTCTTTCTCAAGCCGGCAGTGAAGATCTGGATGTCCTTGCTGACTTGATCACCGACAACGGCAAGGGGCGGCTCGCGCTCGATTCTGGCATCAAGGCGCTCATCGTTAAGCGAAAGGCCGAAGGGGCCCTTCAGTCGATTGCTGATGTCCTGGAAAAGGAGATCTGCGACTTCGGCGGCAACACCCTGATGAACACCTACAGGTCCTCCGGGGTCGAATACCCGGAGCTAGCTAAAGACGTTGCTAAAAAGCTGGGTAGCAAGATCCCAGAGGGCGCCGACGTCTATGCCCTCGAAGAGTTGGCCCTTGCGGGAGCCATCGGGAAATACTCGCCCGACGATGCAACTGCAGAGGGCGCTGGCGAGACCACGCCGAACTCGGTCATCGACAAGGTGGTGCAACAACTAGTTCAAAACGCAGGGACGGCAACAGGCTTGGCCTCCGCTGGTGGGGTCGCAGGCTTTGCATCCGCTTTGGGCGCTCGTGCAGCATCGTTTGTCGCGGGGCCTGTCGCTGTTGGGGCCGCGGGATACTCACTCTATGAAGCCACAGGCCCAGCATTCCGCATCACAATCCCGGCTGTTCTCCAGATCGCCAAGATTCGTCGCAAGCGGATCGACGCCGATTTCCAACACTATTGTGAGAGGCTGAAAGCATGTCTCTGATCAATGCAGAGCTGGCGCGTGATCTGCCCAAGCTCCAAGACATCCTTGCGCGTGTCGCTTCTGGGGAGCTGAACGTTTTTGGCGGCGTGGTGCGATACGCCGCGGGAACTGGAAAGGGGGGCCAGATCGCCGCGCACCTTGTATTCCCAAGCGACCCGCAGCAGGCCCAGCAGAGCATTTCCCAACTGCAGGCCGCCATGCAACAAAGTATGGGCAATCTTCAGGGCGGCATTGATGCCCTCCAGCAGAGCATGGGTTCACTTCAAGCACTACAGATGGCCAACCTCGCCATGGCTGGCTTGAACCTAGCCGTCACGACCGCGGGCTTCGTCATCGTTTGCAAGAAGCTGAACAAGATCAGCGACCAAATCGAAGGCCAGTCGGCCGGCATCGCTCAAACACTTCAGTTGGTGAGCGAAGCCCACGAACGGAGCTTGCTGATGGATGAGGCGAGGTTTCGTGGCCTAGTGCTCGCCTGCCAGCAGCACTTTGAGGAGGGCGACACCGAGCTCCTCAAGCACAAGCTTCAGGACTTCCATGAGCAATACCAGTTCACCAAGTTGGTGTTGCAACGCCACGCCGTCAAAGCAGCAAGCAACGTGGACCGCCTGATTGACATCCAAGTGCTCCAGGACCGCCTGGTAAACCTTGGCTTGTTCCTCGCGCATGTTCAAACCAAGGTGGGCGCTCGTAAGCGCGGCCAAGAAACACTTCAGAACCTTGCGCAAGACCTTGATGAGCTCAACGGAAACCGCGTGAAGGCCCTGACTTCTGATCGCGACCTTTCGTTCCGCATCACCGAAGACCAGCTGAGCCACGTAGTTTCGTTCATTGAAAACGGAAGGCAGACGATCCCAGCCCTGACGTATCAAGCCGATCTCCTCGGGATCGAACACTTCGATACCAATGCTGTAAACGACGCCTCCATCGCAGGCGAGATCGTGGTGATCGCGGCATAACCTCCTAGATTGACTTTCAATCTTTGCATGCTAATGGTTTAGCGAGGCCGGGTTTCTTACTCTTTCCCCGCCTCACTAAGCCCACGGCGACAGGCCTCCTCCCCCGGTTGACCGGGGGCTTTTTTTTGTATCTAGACGCTTGCGCTTTCCTGAAAACCCACTATTCCTGAAAGCATCCATTGATCTTTCTGGGAGGAAAGCATGCACCTTGGTTTTAGGACCTTTTTTGCCGACGCAGCCCTACTGACTTTGTCGCTGACCGGCTGTTCAACCATCCAAAGCACTTCTTCCCCACCACCGAATAACTCTGAGACTCGGGCCACCCCCACCTACCTCGGCCCCGTTTACCGCTTGTTTCATCTTAAGCAAGAACGAGTCTGGAAAGGGGTTTCCCCAGCGCTGCGGGAAAAGGTGGAAGCCGTCCAAGCCCAACTGGCCGCGGAAGGGTTTGATGTGCGGCCCGTGGAAGGGTATCGAAGCCCCGAGCGTCAGGCGGCCCTGCTTGCCTCCGGGTCTGGCGTGACCAGCGTTGGGGCATTCTCCAGCTGCCACAACTTCGGGCTGGCCCTGGATGCCGCCGTGTTCGTCAATGGGGAGCCCAGCTGGAACTTGGACGATGCCCATGTGATGGCCGGCTATCAACGCTTTGGGGAGCTGGCGGAGATCGTGGGGCTGAACTGGGGCGGCCGGTGGACCAGCCCGAGAGACTATCCCCACGTGGAGCTCAAGCAAGAGTGTGGCCAGGCCAAGTGGGCCTACCGCCAGGGGCGCAAACCGGGCGCGTTCCCTTCGGTGACCGGGGAGCCCTCTTCGGAAGTGCTGGCCCGGGCGCTGGCGCCGGCTTGGTGCCCTGCGGGAATGGAAACGGCGTGCTTGGCTTGGGGCAATGAAAACCGGATGGCCTGGAACTGGACGCTCCCGGCGCGGGTTTGTTTTGCAACTTTCCCTAACACCTTGAAAAAGATCACCTGATCGACTTGCGGAAATGAAATCGCCTGCTATGGATGAAGTATCAATCCATACTCGGGAGGGTTTTCATGTCTTCACTTCGCGCATCCATCTTAACGGCACTGGTCGGTCTCGCTGTCGTTGCAATCCCCAGCACCCCAGCGGCTGCTCAAACGGCTCAGAATACTTATATCGCCGGTGACGGAAACGAGTCCATCACCAACAAGCATTTATTGAATGGTGTTCTGGTGGGAACGAACAACACCACGCATTCGGCCGCAGAGCCCCTTTCGGCTTTCACTGTGATGGGCAGCAACAATGCGATTGATACGGCAGGTATCGTTTTCGGAAACAACAACTCTCAATCCTCCCCCACCCCCGACCTTGCCTCAGGATCACTGCAAGTCGGACGCGGCAATACGGTTGAGGGTGAGAGCAACACCCAGCTTGGCCAGAACAACACGACGACGGGCTCCACAAACGCGACCATCGGGACGGGCAACGAAATCGAGGGCAACCAGAACCTGCTCACGGGGATCCTGGTCACCACGAAAGGGAGCGGAAACGCCATCACGGGGTGGGGAGGACAGGTTATTGGTGACAACAACGCACACATGGGCACCGGTGGCAGTATCAGTGGCAACAACAACGTGACCATGGGCAACAGCGTTGAAGTCACGGGAAACAACCAGGTCGTTGGCGGCACCTCGGCACGTGGCTTTGCGGACGGGTGCGTTGCACTCGGCGCTGGTTCCCAGTGCTTCGAATCAGACGAGTTCAGCGTCGGAATAACGAACAACGAGCGCCGTGTGACCAATGTTGGCGACGGGCGCAACTACACCGATGCAGCGAACGTGAGGCAGCTCGCCGCCGCCGTGAGGACGCTGGGCGCGGGTGCTGACATCGTCAGCGGTCAACTCGTGAAACCCCTCTTCCAGTTCCTCAGCGGCGCAACCTACACCAACGTCGCTGAGGCCATGTATGACCTGGATGGCAGGATCGCCAATCTCTCGCAAAATCCGGGTGGCACCGCTGGTCCGCAGGGCCCTCAGGGGCCTCAAGGCCCCGCAGGAAAGGATGGTGTGGGCGGCTCTGATGTAAAGGCAGGTGCCAACGTCGTAGTCACTACCGACGAAGACGGCACCCAAACCGTGGCGGTCAGTGACAACGTGCAGTTGTCCGACCAAGGCTCTGTTCAGGTCGGCAAGACCACGGTCAACGCCCAGGGCGTGACCGTCCAAGGCGGCCCTTCGGTGACCACCGCGGGCGTCAACGCGGGCAATCAGCGCGTGACCAGCGTGGCTCCGGGGCGCATCGAACAGGGCTCCACGGACGCCGTGAACGGTGGGCAGGTCTATGAAATGCAGCAGGTCTGGGATGACCGCTGGACCGACACCGACCGCCGTTTGCGGCACCAGGATCGCCGGATCAACGGTTTGAGCGCCCAACTCGGCGCGATGAGCCAGATGGCCACCGCTGCGGCCCAGAACGGGGGCACGGCCGTTGGACAGGTGAACCTGAACGTGGGCGTGGGGTTCTCGGGGGGCAGTGCTGCAATGGCCGTGGGCTGGGGTGCTCGGGTGTCTGAAAAGGTCAGCGTCTCGGCGGGCCTGTCCTTCGGCTCTGGCAACAAGCCGGTAGCCGGCTTCGGGTTGAGCATCAACTTGGGGCGCTAAACGATTGCGTGGTGGAAAAGGAGGTGATCGTATCTCGGCAAGGGCCCTTCGGGGCCCTTGTTCGTGCCATGGCTTGACGAATCGGTTCTTTCTTTTATGGGTATGTAGGTATACCCATCAATGGAGGACCCTTGAACTGGAAACGCAATCAGAAATACCTGCCCCGCCCACGCCATCTCTACGGGTTGTTCTTTGACAACGGGTGCTGCTACGTGGGGCAGACCGTCGATTTAAAGCAACGCGAGCAGCAGCACCGCAGTGCTCGTGGGGGCTGGCAGGGACGCCGATTCTCGTTCGTCCCGCTGTCGAGCATGACGGGCACCCAGGCCGATGCCGAGGCTCACGAATACGCGTGGCGCTACAAGGCCTTTCAGCATGGCTGGCGAATCTATAGCAAGCCGCCGGGCATTCTTATCCGCGACCCACGTCGCCGCACCACGGGTTACGTGAAGTCCTTGGCGGCAGGGTTTGGTGTCAAAAAGAACGCGGCCAGTGGCCGCGCCTCAAAGCAAAAGCGGTGTGGAGAGAAAAGCACATGGGCGGCATGGCCGCCCAGCCTGCTGCTCACAACGAGAAGCCCTGCCTGTGTTTCGGGGACTGCGCTGGCAGCTTGGGAGAGGCCTTTCGCGCCCGCCGCAACGGCTCCAGCACTTCCAGCAGCCAACGGGCCTTGCGCTCGCCCTCGCTCATCTGCGGTTTTGGGCGTTCCGCGTGCTCCTTCAGCAGTGCGTCGAGCTTGCCCTGGATGCGCGTTCGCTGAGCGGCTGGGCGTTGAGTGTTGGGGCGTGCAACTGCCCCAAGGCCCTGGACAACCGGCCGTTGCGGATCGTCTTTCAGTCCCGCGTCGAGCACGGTCTCTTTGAGGCGTTCCAGCCCCAGGCGTTCGCTCAACCGCTCCACGTCATCGGACGTCGCATACATGCGGTAGGAACCCTTCGTGAGTCGGGTGTAGGCCACCAGGGCGCTGTGGGCGTCGAGCATGCCCAGGTTCGCCAGGTGGTAGATCTCCCGCTTACCTTGGCCCTGGCTCTTGTGAACCGTCCCGGCATAGGAATGCGTCAGTGCTTTCATTTCGAAGCTGTTGAACGTCAATCGCCGGCCATCGGCCTTGGTCTCCGAGCGAATGGAAACGCTGATGTCGTAGCCGCCCACCCTTGAGGGCTTGATGTTCTCCACCACCGCCTGCGTGCCATTGATGACCCCCAGGTCCTTGTTCTTCGCGGTGAAGACGATCTGATCGCCTTTGGACAACGCCAAGTCGAACTTGCGCCCCTTGTCCCGGGCCTCGATCACCACTTCGTCCTGGCCCAGCTCTCCCCGTTCTTTCAACCCAGCCCGGATGCCCGCATTGAGCGCGGCCACGTCTGCACGGGTGTGGGCGATGACCAACTTCTCCTGCATCGGGGTTGGGTCTTCGAAGTATTCGTGCAGCAAGCGCTCGCGGGCGTCCTTCTCCGTGGCCGTTTCGCGGATGGTGTCGAGCAACCGGGCCTTGATTTCGTTGCCTTTGTCGAGGGTCTGGGCCCGGGAACGGCTGGCCTTTTTCAGATCGATGATCTGACCGCTTTCGTCCGTGGCGTAGAACGACAACGCGGTTTCTCGGTCTTCCTGTTTGCCCTGGCGTCGGATCTCGGTGAGCTTGGCATCGCCGACCGCTTGCTTGGTCAGCTGAAAGCCCGAGCCCGCCCCGATGGGCTGAAGCTGTTCCACGTCCCCCTGCATGATGACCTTCGCCCCCGCCTTGGCCGCGTAGCTGAAAAGCTTGTGGGTGTTGCGCGCATCGACCATGCCTGCCTCGTCCACCACAATGACGTCCGTCTTGCGGAACTGCATCTTTCCGTTGTCCAGGTCATGGAGCATCTGCGCCATGCTCACGCTGGACATGCCGCTTTCCGCCTCCAGCTTTTCGGCCGCGGCGTTGGAAACGCAGACGCCCAGCAACTCGAATCCTTGGGTTTCGTAAGCTGCCCGAAAACACTCACTGATCGTCGTTTTACCGGTTCCGGCGAGCCCGGAAAGATTGACCACGCCCCCGCTGCCCTGGGTGATGTGGTCCAGCGCGTGGCGCTGCTCCTTGGAGAGCTGAAAGCCCTTGGCCTTCTCGTAGTCTTCCACCACCCGGTCCACGTCGGCCTGGGGCACGTGGTGATGGGTTTCCTTGGCTCGCTCAATCGCGAAGGCCACCACCTCCTGCTCGATCTGGAGCATCCACGGGGCGCAGTAGCGCTCCTGGGTATGCCGCCTTGCCAGCGAGTCGCCCTTGTCGTCGTCGTGCAGGCGCATGGGGTTGACCAGCACCAGGCCGTGCTCCTTCTTGAACGCTTCAACCAAGCTGTAGAGCTCTGGCACGGTGACGCTGCCGGCGTATTCCTGGCCCAAGACCTCCAGGAGATTGTGGTCGCAGAAAATGGCGTCCGTCTCGTGGAGCCGCTCCAGCAGTTCTGCCGGGGATTTTTGCTCCATTTCGTGCGCGTTGCCCTTGGCTTGCTTCAAGCTTGCCGTGGATACGTCGAAGTCTTTCAGCGTGTCCTGCCAGTGCGCGATCAGCTCGTGGTAGGGCGGCTCGTCCTTGTCTTTGCGCGTGGCCAACGTGGCCTGCTGATTAGACACGTTGTGCTTGGCTGCGTAGGCCAGGATTTCCTTGCGGCGGTTGCCGTAGCGATCCGTCACCTCCTCGTCCAGACCCGCGATCCGAGCGTAGACGCGCCCGGTTTCCTGGCCGTCGTCGTCCAGTTCACGGATGCGGTCCACTCCATACCCCAGCGCCTTCATTCCTTGGTAGAGCTCTGTCTTGTAGACCTCGTCTATGGCTTTGCGGTAGCGGAAGATCTCTTCAGCAGAGAGGCTGGCCTCGCCACCGTCACTGCCCAGGCTGAGGTTGTAAAGCAGGTTGTGGGTGTGGAGGCTGGGCCCCATCTCGCCGGTCGCCTCATCGGTTCGGGCGGCGTAGTGGTGGTGAGAGCTCCAGATCAACCCATCAACCCCGATGACATCCTTGCCGGCCTTGTTGCGGCGAGTTTCGGACATGGCTTCGAAGGCTTCCATCGCCCTCTGGACCGCGTTGCGGTGCGCAGCGTGGATGGCTTCTTGTTCTGCGGGGTCAGAAGCCAGGGCAAACGCCACGCTGACATCCAGCGGCGCGGAAATGGTCATGTCGTAGCCAATGCGATGCCCACCTGCCAAGTAAGTCACGTCTTTGCCGTCCTTCTGTAGCGGCTTCCCCGTCTTGTCCTTCCTCACTCGGATCTGGCCGCGGTCGCCCGCGTTGTGGCATAGCGCACGCCCCGTCTTGGGGTCGAACCCATCGGTCAGTGGGAGCATCAGCTCCTTGGTGGCGCGCTGCTCGGCCAGGCCCAGGTGTTTCGCCAGGCCCCCATAGAACCGGGATTCGGCTCCATCGCTTGGTGCTGGCAAGTCGTAGTAACCCACCACCTGTCGAGCCTTCTCCCTAGCGAGTTCCTGGGCAAGCAGGTAATCAATGGACGCGCAGCCACCCTGGGTTCCGCTGGCATTTCGCTTGAGTGTGGTTCGGTTGATCATGGGTCCCCCAGTGCATGTTCTCTTCCACATGCTTAGCAGAAATGCTCGAATGAGCAATACGGTATAGGGGCTTCACGTGATCTATTTCTTCATAGAAGAGACCAACGAACAGGTAAAGGTTGGACGTGCCAAGAACATTGAGCGACGTCGTAGGAATCTACAGACAGGCAACCCAAGGGAGCTGCAACTCCTAGGGTGGATTCGCACTGATGACGATGTGCGTATCGAAAGGGAAATACATCAACGCCTCAATATCCTCCGTGGTCGAGGCGAGTGGTTTCACATCGACCCAGCTGATGTCCTTCCAATCCTGTCGCACTATGGCATTGACGGCTTCGTAGGGACAACGGAGGACTCATTCGCCATCGTCGGCCATGACCGAGATGGCATACCTGAATACATGGGTGTCTGGAACTGGGGAGACTTGGAGTTCGAGGAGTGCTGCCCTTTTTGCGGGTCTTTCTGCGGCATGCACTTCCAAGACGCTTCTCACATGTATCACTGCATCAACTGCGACCGACTTGAGAGTTTCGAGTTTTTGTCACCGGACTACGGTCGGGAGGATGAGGAGAGCGATTGATCTATTTCCGAAAGATCGCCTCCAGCTCGTCATTTGAAACCGCGCGGAGCTTCGGCGGCGTGGCACCGCGTTTTTGCAGCTCCGCGGCGACCTGGTCGGCGGTCATCTTCAAGACCCGCTGGACCTCTGCGGCGCTCTGCGCGTCGCTCGGGGGCATGGGCTTTTGCTCCACCGGGCGCGCGCCCTGCTTCGTCCACCGTGCCCGCTTCTGTCCATCTCGAACCTTCGGATAGCTCACGCCAGGCCAGTCCAGCAAGAGTGGGTCCCGGCTTGTCTGCACAATGGCCCGGATGCCCCAACCCTCGGAGCCATAGGCGCTGCCATTGCGTGGGCCCAAGTCGTCAGTGAGCCGCCCCGGCGGAACAACGGCTTTCGACTCCTCGTGGACGGTTGCTTTTTCGTCGTGGGTCCGCCAAGCCACGGTGCGCTTGCCTAGGTTCCGGGAGACTTTTTCCCGGGTCTCGCCGATTTGGAGATGGCAAATAATGTGTGTGCCGACCAACCCTGAAAAGGCTTGCGCGGTCTTGTCCCCATAGATCCTCTCGACCTGTGACCAATCCTGCACGGCCATGCAGGCCACCACGCCTTTTGAGCGTCCCAAGGCAAGCAACGGCTCGATGTTGAGCTTGCCGGCGGAGGTAAGCTCATCGAAGAAGAACCCCAGGAATCGCCCGGTTTCGTCATCTGGCAGCGAGGGGCCGATGATTTCCGGAACCGCGACGTTGATCATGGCGGAGATGTAGGACTTGGTTAGCACCTCATCAGGACCTGATTGAACAATGACCTGCTTGCATCCCGTGTAGTCGTCCTTGATCCAGTCCAGCATGGAGAACATCTGCCCGGGCGTGCGCTCGGGCCATGCCAAGGCTAGGCGCTCAATAACCGCGGTGCCGTTGGCGAGCACGGCGATGCAGCTGCTGGTGGTGTTCGAATCGGGATTGGAAATGAGAGCGGCGGCTCGGGGGTAGTAGAGCGACAGTGCTTTAGCCATCAGTTCAGCGGGGCGGGCAACCAACGCGGCCAACTCTGCCCACCCCCAGTTCTTGCCCTTCGTGGCCTGGAGTTCGCGCACGCACCCTTCCAGCAAGGCTTGCGCCGCAGACGCCCAGAATGCGCCGCTGCCCTCCTCCGGGGGGATGATGGATTGGGAGAACGCGGCAGCCTGGGTTTGCGTCGCCACGTCACGGCCCACGTCCCAGATCCAGCTTCGCTTGTCGAACGGACAGACAATCGCTGGCCGTTCAAAGATCGAAGTGAAGTCGCCCTTGATGTCGTAGATGAATGCCTTTTTGTCGAGCCGAACAACCTGTTCCAGCAGGTGCTTCAAGATGACTGATTTTCCCGAGCCCACGCTTCCGTAGATGAAGAGGTGACGGGCCAGCAGCTTTTTGCTGACGGTCCAGTCGGGATGCAGCGACAAGGCATGCAGCTCGTCTTCCTGCTCTTTCTTCGTGAGCGAACGGCGACGGGCCTCAGTCAAGGCATCTTTCCCCTGTAGCACTTGAGCGCCGGACACATGCCAAGTATTTGATCGCGGGATGAGCCCCCGACGCGTCACCCAAGCCGACGCCCACCCGGCCAAGCAAGCGGCGACGCCGACCCGTGCCAACGTGCCAAACGTGGCCTGCTCCTTGGCCACCTCCCAGAATGCGGCGGCAGGCTCTCGGAATGAGATCGTGCCGGTGGCAAGGTTGCCCAGCGCTGCCAGGCTGCCAGTGAGGGCCTGGTTGAAGTTCATGAGCGTGTGACTGCTGGGCACCTGCCAGCCCAACCAAAGCGCTGCTGGGAAGACCAGACCAGCCACACACGCCCCAGACAGCAGGGCCTGGGGCCAATAGCGGACGGCCCGACTTGGTTCGATGCTCGACGGGACCGTCCAGCTCCAGCAGTCATAAATCGTGGACTTGCTCACGTGCCTTTTCCTGGTGAGCGTCGCCCGGCTTGCGGCCGGCGTTGTCGAGCCGCCCAGGGTCCGCGCCTGCGGCCATGAGCTCCAGGCAGCACTGCGCGCGTTTGTGTTGGGCCGCCACATGCAGGGGAGTCTCCCCGCGGGCGTTCCCCAAGGCGGGGTCCGCGCCGGCCTCAATCAACCGACGAACGATGCCGGGGTGGCCGTGGCGCGCGGCGAGGTGTAGCGGCGTCTCGCCGTTGGCGTCGGGCACATTGGGCTCGGCCTGCATGCGCAAACAGGCCTCCACCCCCTTCAGGTTCCCGGTCGTGGCGTTCTCGCAAAGCCAGGTCTGCCAAGGGGCTCCGTATAGCCCCAAGTGCGGGGCATGCGCATGGGCTGCTGCCAGAACCTGGCTACCATGCATCGTGGTCAGCGCTCCTCCATAGGTTGCCTTGACGTGGTCCGCCGCCAACCGGGCTTGGGCATCGGAGACCTCAAACCGCCGGAGCAGTTGGGCGATGTCCAGAGGCGGCTGAGACGGCACCGGCAGTTCAGGCAGGGCTCGGAGGGTCTGGAGCTGCTTCGCTGCGGCACGGTTCGACTGAACCTGGTCGATGGATTCCCGCAGTTCTCTCAACAGCCCATCCCGCTGCTCGGCCGGGAGCAAGGCGTAAGCGGAGGCCAGGGGCTTGTGGCCCAGCACGCCTGCATGGATGGCTGCGTCGAGCGGGTGAGCGGACAGGTCCGGATCGACCTGAAGCAACGCGGCGTGGCCGCCCTGCCCCAGCTCCAGGGAAATGCGGTTGGAGAAACGGCTGGGGGTCATCACCCAGTCAAAACCCGCGTCGGTCTGGGTGTCCAACCCGAAAACCTGGGCCTCTCGGCAAAACCGCGTGGCCAGGTCCAACACTTCCCGCGCATCGGCGGCAGCGGCGGCCTCGTGATGCTTCCCGTAGAACTGGGCCAGCGTCAGGGGGTGGAGAATGGGATGAAGCAACGGCTCGTGGGGACGATTCAAGAAATCGCCCCCACCTGGGTTGCCTACTGGGTTGTCGTGTTGGGGTTCCATCCCCTTTGCATACCGTCTTTTTCGGTTTTGGCAATCAGCAAGCGATCTTGAGGATGAAAGCCGCGCCAACCAAAACCGCGGTTTGCAGGAAAAGCGAGACGGTGTGCAGATCCATCTGCTCCAAATCCTCCCTCAACCAGGCCATCAAGCCAGCAACCCTGCCACGTTGGCGGCCACGTAGCTCACCACCGAAAACGAAAGCAAGGTGATCAGCAGGTTCCCCACGTTGTCCACGGCGAACTCGTAAGCATCGGCAAAAATATACATAGGGGCCTCCCCCGGTCGTGTTTGACTGATTACAGTCAACCACATCCCATAAAACTGGCAACCCTAAAAATCTCGATTGATCGACACTTTTGATGTTTAGTCAGACCTTTTTTCTCTCTTCCCCAGATGATCAACCCCCACCCCCCGCTTCTTGCTTTGAGCCGCTTTTGCCGTTTGCTTTTATGGGTAGATCGATCCACTCACAAACAAAGGAACGTGCCCGATAAAAAGGGCCCCGAAGGGCCCTGAGTGGTGTGTTTACTGGCGGAACACATTGGGTTGGCGCTCGCGATCTTGCTTCTGCCAATCGAACTCTTCCTCATAGAGGCGCATCTTCTTCTGCTCGGCCAAGGCCGTTGCGGCAAAGGTGGCCCCACCCCACTTGCCCGCGCCGTATTTCGGAAAGTCCACCTGCACGTCGTCGCTGCGCTGGCGCTGCTTGCGCCACTCGTCCAGGCGCATCATGGGAATCTCCACCTGTCCCGCGCGTTGCTGCTCTTCCTTGGCGCGCTCAGAGGGCATCTGGCTCACTCCCTGGCGCTGCTCGATGGTCTTCACCAGCTCCTCTTGCTTGCTCGCCATCCGCTCTTGATGCTTCGCAATCTCCGCCGGATCCGACTTCCGAAGCCACGTTCGAATGTCTTTGCGGGTCTCTTTGAGACCAGCCTCCAGTTCCGTCATTTGCTTGTCATACGCCGCCCGCTGCTTGACCAGGAAGAGATTGGGTCGCCCTCTCACCTCCATTTCGTGGCGCTGATTGGCCAAGTCCGCGGCTCGCTCCTCCAGCGCCACCAGCCGCTCCGGGTCCAAACGTCGCTCCATGGAGCGCTGCATGCGCTCCACTTCGGATTTTTGCTCTTGGGCCTTCCGGTCCAACTCCGTCCATTTTTCTGCGACGGGCTCCTTGCTCGATGCCATCTGAGCGCGGAACTGTTGATCTTTCTCGTGATGATTTTTCATTGCTTGGTCTCCTGGTGTGGGGATTGAAGGTCTTTGGAGCGCGCCTCGCGCTCCTTCTTGATGGCCGCAACCACCTGCTCGACTTGGCTAAGTGGAAGGAAGGGGGTGTTGCACACGTCGGCGCGACGAACGCCAGCCCGGTTGAACCAAAGAATGGCTCGCCCCTGCTGGTTCAGCAGGCCGGTGAACTCGGCTTGCGAGAACAACGGTTGGGCCTCGCGGTGACCGGACGCCGGCACCTCAATGTCCTTCACGGCATTAACCCCAGTGAGCTTCTGGCCGGTCCAGCGCATCTTGGTCACGGGGTCGATGTGGGTCGCCACCAAGCGCCCAGCACCCGCCCTGCGCAGTTGCTTCATGCCGGCCGCCATGGGGTGATTCGGGTCGAACAACGAGTTGTCCAACGCCATCTCAATCCCACCGGAGTAGTCCAAGCCAACGGCCTTCTGCTTGAAGGAAGTCATTTCTTCGACTCCGTAGCGGCTGGCCGCATACTCGTAGCTCTTCGGGGTGGTGCGCTGAAGAACGAGGTTCTGGAAGCTGCCCAAGAACTGATCAGCCGCATCCCCGGGCAGCTTCACCCGAATGCCGTCCACGTTCTGGGTGGCGTAGATACAGCCCATCTTCGTTGAGCGGCAGATCGGCAGGATGATCTGGTCCTCGCGCCCAATGAGGTTCTGGCACTCGTCTTTGATCAAGATCACCGGCAGCTCGCCGCGCCCGCGCCATTCTTCTTCACTGACTTCGTTCCGCAGCTTGATGCCGTTGTTTAGACGCTGGCAGATGAGGTTCTGAACCAACACGCCGGCAGTGCCGTGGCGCGTGTCGGGCAGGTTCACGCCCATGGAGGTGCCTTTGAGCATCTGGCCCACGTCCACTTCGCCTCGCTCAATGCTGTGCCAGGGCACGCCGTTCTCGTCCACCAAGTGCTTGCCGCGCATCAGGGGATTGATCCGACGGTCCACGTTGGCCATGAAACTGCCGCGCGTTTCGGCCGGGTAGGTCGGCCACTTCTTGAGCACGAACTCAAACGACATCTGAAGCAATGAGCCGCCGACGAGAAGGTCAGGGTGAATGGTCATTTGAGCCGTTTCCAGCCGAAGGTCCCACTCCTTCTTGCGGGCCGCAAAGTCCTCATCGCTTCCCAGATGCATGGGTTGCACGCCGAGGAAGTTGGCAGCCGCCAACAAGCTTTCACCGGGCAAGCTGCTGGTCTGCGTGGTGCGAATGTCGTTGATGGCGATGAGAACCTTGTTCAGGCGCTCCAGCGTCCACTGCCACTCGCGCTCCTTGGAAAGCTCTTGCTGGCGAATGGCCATTTTTGCTTCCAGGTCGGCGATCACCAGATCGATGTCAGCACCATCCCCGCCATTGGCCACCTCAGCATCTTGCTTCTGAAGCAATCCTTCGATCTCAAGCTCCAGGCCCAGTTTCTCTGCGGCATCCAACGCCCGCATCTTGTTCTCGTGGTTGTGGAGCGCTTCCAGGATGACGGTCGCGTGGTCGATGATGTCCGCGGACATCCCCTTCCAAATATCCGTCTCGTCGTCTTCCATGCGAGTGTTGGTCAGCGCAGCCTTCACGCCTTGGGCATCCAAGCCTTCAATCATGCCCAAGTGAACGCCGGTCTCCACCACGTAATCCAACATGCCGCGAACCTCGCCAGCGAGCGCGCCCTTGCCGCAGAACACCGCGAACGCGCAGGGGTAGCCCGACTTCATGATTTCGGCCATCAGCCACCGAATGTAGGACGATTTCCCCATGCCGCTTTCGGCCAAAATCATGGCGTGCATGAACAGGTCATCGACGCTGATGCCTGCCGGGGAACCGGCGTCGTAGCAGAACTTCGCCCCTTTCTTCTTCAGGTGGCCCGTCGCCGTGCCCCAGGCAATGAATGGGGTTTTGTCAGCCAAGGCTTTCCGAACTTGGTTTTCCAAGGCTTCGGCCGTCGCCCGCTCCATCAACCCTTGCTTGCCCAGGTTGAACCGGGAGCTTTGGGACTGAAGCGCCAACGTGCGCTCTTTGTAGTCCCGCGAGTAGTAGACAAACCCGTATGCACCGGCCATCACGAACCAGGCGAAACCGCCGATCACCGGAGGGAAGAGCGTCGTGATCAGCAGCGCAACCATGCCAACACTGCTCCAAAGGACAAAAGCCTTCAGACGTGCCAGCCTTCCGCCCCACGCTTCCTGATCCTGCTCCACCGGAGCAATCAGGCAGTAGAGGAACCCGGCCACGAGATAAAGTGTCAGTGCCGTCATGGCACCGCTCAACACGATGCCGCTGGTCCAAGCTGCCGTCCCCAGGCCTTTGATGAGCACCAACGGCAATGCAAAGGTCAGGAAGAACGCCCGCAGCGCATCCGCGGTCCCCTCGCTTCGCTGAATGGCCCTCACGTAGGGCACGACGGCCGGAAGCAGCAACCACCCCAAGATACCGACGTAAGGGATGGAGGTGAGCGCTGCGATCAGCGCACCAAGGGTGGGAAGCGCCGCATACATCAAGAACAACGCCGTGCTATCTCCGCCTTGGAACTTATCCCTGGGCAGCACCCGGCTCTCGATAAGCCGCCCGTCTTTGGTCAGCTCCGCCCGGCCCTCCTGATTCTGCAGATCCAATGGAGCCGAAGGCCAGAAGACAGAGAACTTCTCGTCCTTCTCGTCCATCGACTCCGGAACCACGTAGCAGCCGCTTGCGGCGTCGTATTCTGCTCCCAAATCCGTGGCGTTTTTCTCACGGCCTTTCGGAACCACCAGCCGGCGGCTGGAGACACGGTTGTGCGCGTTGACTAGGCCTTGGACGTTCTTGTAGTTGGCCGAGGATTTTTGACGCATGGCATCAACGATCCCTTGAGGCGCTCCGCGCAGCAGGATCCGATGCTTGAGTTGGTTGGCGAGGTCCAACAGGTTGTAAAGATTCAATCTCATTTCAGTTCCTCCTGGCCCAACTCATTCCAAATCGTTCTGCACCGCACAACCGCATTGCTGGTAATGTCGTTCCTTTTCCATCTGTCCTCGCACTCAGCGCGAAGCGCGGCAAGTTCCTCCGCAGTGCCCTCCTTCTCAGCAGGTAACGCAGCCCTTTGAGCAGGTGCCGTGCTCGCTTTTGGTTCAGCGGACGCCGCCGCCCTTTTGGGCCGGGCTTCTTGTCCACTCTTCAAGGGGCTGAGAACGCCAGCAACCAACTGAACTGCCATCCCAACCGGCGATCCACCCCAGTTGGAGAACGGCGCCGCAATCAGGGCGCAACCAAAGCTGACGGCCAGCACGGCCAAAAAGGTTGCCTTCGGGATTTCGGCCTTACTGACCTGCCGGGCTTCTTCTGCGTGCTGCTGCCCAAGGGACCACGCTTTCAGATTGTGCTGCTGCAACTCAATCGGACGATCCTCGGCCAGATCGTAGTAACTGTCTTTGACGGCCTGCGGGACATTTTTTAAACCCAGATCATCAGGACGCCCCAACAACGTCTCGCCATGCCACCGCATGAAGCGAGAGGTGAATGAAACCCCGGCGCCGCGATACGGCAAGAAGAACCAACCCAACATAAAACCCCCCTTGAATGTAACTACCATTTACTTGTAACCGACCATCTTGTTTGCGCAAGGGGGTTAGTTGATTCCAGCCTTCTTTGCCCAGGCGTCCATGTCGCTTTCTGCCTTTTCCTGCCACTTCGTTTCTTCCCGGGGCTTTTCGGCCGCTGGTTTCTTAGCTGCGGGCGTTGCTCCTACGCCTGCCGAAGACGTCGTTTTGGCAACCACTGCCCTCGGCCTCTTCACTTCCTCAGGAGCGCGTTTATCGCCTTTCTTCACCGGTTGAGCCTCGGCCCGCGCTGCCGCCCTGGGCGCTTCTGCGAGAGCAGGCACAGCGCCCTTCTCAACCGGCAACGCGGGTGGCGCTTCGACTGCAACCGGCGCTTGCTCGGGTTCAGGAGCCGAAACAGGGGGCGCTTGCTTAACCTCAGGGACCGGCGCTGCCGGCGTTGAAACAGGCGCAGCCACCGCAGACGCAGGAGCCGCAGTGTGAGCGGGTTCGTTTTTCCCGGTGTCGCGAGTGACCCACCAAGCAATCCCCCCACCCAGCACCAGGCAGGCGACGCCGGCCACAACGACGATTGACCAAGCCTTCTTGCGGCTGATCGTTGTTGAGGTCGAGCCAGCAGGGGCGGCATGCGCTGGCGAGGGCTCCGGTTGAACCGCTGCCGCGTCCGCGACATGAGGCGCGGGCGTGGACGGGGGCAACGCCTCATCGTCTTCTGTTGCCTCCGAAGCAACGGAAAGGTCCGCCGGCTTCACTGCCTCCTCTTCCGCAAGCACGTCCGGCGTTTTCGGTTCTACGGCTTCTGGTTCGACAACGACCACCGGAACCAGCGGCTCGTAGGCCCGGCTGGGTCCGTCCGGTGCAACCGTTGTGGATTCCGAAACCGGCTCGGGGGCGAACACGTCCATCGGCTGCGCACGGGCGGATGGCTCCGCAGCTTCCTCCCGCTCGGCTTGTTCTTGCTCTTGCTGTTGCTGCGCCTGCTTGGCTGCCGCGGCTTCCTTGCGTGCCTTGGCTTCTTCTGCTCTACGTGCCAAGGCCTTTTGGGTTTCCTTGGTCTTCTCGACAGCCTTCTCCGTCAGCTTCTTGGTCTTGCGCCCGAGGGCACGGCCCCAATGCTTGGCAGCGTTCAACACCTCGCTACCGCCGCTTGGCGTTGTGGGCGTTGTGGGCGTTGTGGGCGTTGTGGGCGGAGTGGTGGTGGCGGGCGACGGCGCGGTGTCGTCATCAAAAAGCTCGGCCAACTCCTGGAGACGGCGAAGCTCTTCGGGGCTTTGTGGGGTGTTGCTCATCGGGTCCTCCAGGCGTTTAAAGAAAAGATTTGAGCCAGGGGGCTTTCGCCCCCCAGCTCTCGGTTGGCTTAGCGAACGTCAGGGATTGGCGTCACACGAATGAGGAAGGGCTCGTTATCCTCCCCGCATGCCACAACCGAGCGATGAGCAGTCAGCGCCCCACGGCGATACAGCTCCTCCACCGGGATCGGGCACACCGCGAGGTCCCCGCCCTCAAAGCGGATCGTCAACTGGTTCTTCGAGGCCTTTAGCAACCCGGCGAGCTTGTCCAGAGTGGCAGCGGTCTTTTGGCTCACCGGTTGCATGTCCCGGGGGTTGTAGCGAATCGTCAAAGCGTCCAATGCCTCGACCTGGCCGTCCGCGCTCTGCACTTCCTTAGTGCTGATTTGCGCGTCCAAGCCTGCGGCTTTCGCAGCGTCAGCAACTTCTTTCGCTTCGTTGAGTTGGGCCCGAAATGACGCAACGCCTCCGACCACGCCCCCAGCCAGGCAAGCGGCAGCTGCCTGCTTCTTGTTACCGGTGATGAGGGCCAGGCCACCGCCGGCCAGGCAGCCAATGCCGCCGGCCTTGAAGATGCGCAGCTTGTCGGTCTTCTTTTGGGGTTCGGGCTGGGTGGCGTCCTGGGCAAACGAAAGCCCGGGGGCCAGCAATGCGGCAGTGGTGAGAGTGAGGATGAAACGCTTCATGGGTATGCCTCCTTATGAGGTAGTGGGAAAAGGGTTAGGAGCGGTTGGCGTGACGCCGCCAATCCGCACTGGTGTCTGAAGGGGTGGGTTGGGTCGTGGAGCGGGCTGGTGCCTTCTTCGGCGCTGCCTTTCCCGGAACCTCGGCGTCGGGGTCTTGCTGGGCCAGGAACTGGGAAAACGCTTGAAGGGTTTTCACCACCAGCTCCTCGGTGGCCTGGAGCGCCGCGCTCTGCTCGGCTCGCAGGTCCGCCATCAGGCTTTCTAGGGCCATGGCATTCCGGGTTTCGGATTCGCGGACCGTGGCTCGGATGTCGTCCAAGGCGTCGCGGGTGTCCAACCCCTGCACCACGCCCCGGTTCTTTTCCAAGACCGCCAGGCGCAAATACTTGTTCAAGGAAACGCCTTGCTCTTTCGCGCAATACCGCGCGCTCTCCAACTCATCGGGAGCGATGCTGAAAGATTTGGTTAGAAGCGACGGACGACCCACTTAACCCCCTGCAATGAAAATCCATACCCAATGGATTAGCAGGAGTTTTTGGAAGCGCAAGGGGGCTAAGCCGGTATTCCTTTGTTTTTCTGCGCTTCCCGCACTTTTTCAGCCGAACGGTTGGCCAAGTTGTTAGCCAAGACTGAAAACAAGGCGCAGCAAGGCTTGGGCGGGTGGAAACGCGCAGCGTTTCTAGCCAAGCCGGAACCCATCGGAGGTGCGACTTGTGTATGGCCTACTCCCTTCACCCTTCGGAAAACCTTGAACGGTGAATGGGCAGCCAACCTCTTTCCCCGCAGCCCCTCTCCAGTTTTCGCTCCACCGATCTTGCGCTTCCGATTTTCCACGGTAGAAGTTTAGGAAAGCCCCAATCCTCAACAGACCCGGAGACCCGAATGCCCCTCGCCCCCGCCACGCTCAGCCCCTCGGAAAAGTTTCTGCCAGCCCCCGCAGCCTTCCTCCCCACCCAGCCAGCTCCCCACCTCCCCACCGACTCCGCGCCCCCTGGCTCAGAAATCGGGGACCGCCGTTTTCCCCACTCCCGCGCCCTGCTCCTGTTCGCTTTAGTCAAGCGGAGGCCAGCATGGGATCCCGTGAGTGGTTGGGTTCAGTCACGCTACCCGGGTGTTCGGAAAGCCCTGTCTCCATCCGTTTTAGTCAACTCTGCTTGGGGGTTCGGGTGGTGGAGTGCTGGGGTTCTTGCGTCCGTTTCGGGTGCCTGGAAAGCCTTGAGTCAATGCGTTTTAGTCAAGCGGGCTGACCTTGCTCTCGTTCGCTGTCCCCCGGCCTTTGATCAGCGATTGGCGGTCCAGTGCTGGGCTGGGAATGGATCGGGCAAGCAGGTTCTGGGTTTTGGATCGGCGGTTGCTGGGGAGGTTCGACAGGCTCGGCAAAGCGCTTTAGTCAAATCTTTTTCAGGCTCCTGCAACGCCCCACTGCCCCCGTTCTGCGATCCAAGTGCTCGGCCTACGCAGAACGGCTGGGGGGTGTTCCGTGCTTGAGCTGCCCCCCTTCTTGGATTCCATTGCCCGAGCCGATGCCCCGCTGGAAGGCAAGGCCAACGGGTGGCAACGCAAAGCAGGGCTGGTCGAGTTCGGCAACGCCTGTGCCTTCTGCTCCGCTCCCCTGGACCTGTCCTCACCCCAGTCCTGGACGGCTACACCGCTGGTTCCCGCTCAACTGGGAGGGCCGACTTCCGTTGTCGAAAACTGGGTGCCGTCCTGCCGTCCCTGCGCTGCTGCCAAGGGCCTGCGCGATGTGGTGAGCTGGTCCGAATGGCGAGCGAAGGCAGACCCTGACCGGGTGGCCCTGCTGCTGGAGCGTCGGCGCTCTGCGTTGCTCTACGCTGAAAACCACTTCACGCCCCTATCGCGTCACTCCAAGCGTGAGCGGCTGCTCTCCCACCTGTTGGCGCGTTTCGCCAGGCCCCGCTTCCAGGTCTATGCGTGGTCGGGTGAGGTGGATGGGGAGAGGGTGTGCATGGTGGGCTGGAACTCCCGGTCAGGCGATGCCTTGGCACTGAGCGAGACCCTGCTGGCGTTACGAATGAGGGACGGGGGCGAGGTGCTAGCAGAGGGCCAGGTCACCCTTCTACGGCTTCCGGTGGACGCGTTCCTGCGGGCCGTGTGGGCGCTCATCGAGGCCCATGGGATCGTCGTGCCGTTGGATGTGCCAGGCGATGGCCCGCTGGACGCAGACGACTGGAGAGAGTGCTGGCGCCACCGCGTCATGGACCCGGCCAGCAACCACAAGCGCGTCCCGATGACCGAAGGCCAGGCGCTGCCTCATGCTCCCCGCGTGCTGTCCACCAACCCGGATTCCGTTCGCCGGCTGGCGCAGCTGCAGGCTGCGAAACGGGCGGACAGGCTGGAAGAAGCGGAGTTGCGGTATCGAGAAGCGCTGGCCCGGAAGGCCAAATACCTGGAGAGGGTGAAGCGCGGCCAGGAGGCCCCGATGCCGCTGGACGATTACCGGGCGTGGGCCGATGAGGTTAGATCCCTACAGCTTGCCTGGGCGCGTTTGGTGAACGAGAGACTGGGCTGACGCTCGGCGCGCGGAATGCGGCCTATGCACCAATGACGTATTCGTTGCCCTTGATCTTCTGCAAGTAGGCCCGTGTGCCAGCCAGCGCCAGGTTTGAAGGCGTTGTTTGCAAGCGGAAGGCGCGGTCACGGAAGGCATCGCCCGAGTCGCAGTAGGCGGTGATGAAGTCGTAGCCCTCCTTCCCATGGAAGCGGAACCGATCCCCTTCTACACACTTCAGCAAGGCCTCGGGGAAGCATTCCAGCACCTTGCGCCTCCCGAACTTGACGGTCAGCGTAGGCGGCCCGTCCTCGTCAAACACCACCTCGTATGAGCTTGCCTCGATTTTGAGGAGCTCGGACAGGTGATGGATGGTTCCATAGCCGTCGTTCTCCACCTCACCACACATGATCGCCATGCGAGCCACGGCCGGGAAATGCTCCCAGCGCCAGTTCTGAATCCTGTGGGGGTAGGGGAACCAACGCTTCTCCAAGCACTCGGGCACTAGCGCGTGAAGTTTTTTAGCGTTGAACCGTGGGCTCCTCGAAACAATGGAGCCGGCTTGGGCGATCAGACCGCGGATCTGCTCCAAGTCGAGGCTCTCCCCTTTCAGCCGCTCGTTTGAGATACCGTGTGCCCTGAAGGCCTCTTCCGAAGATGGCGTGGCCACCTCCTGGTAGCCGGTATAAGTGGCAGCAGGATGCGCGTTGCCGTCCTGCCCCTTATCGACCAGCACGCACATGATGTGAATGATCGGGTCGTCTCGCGTTACGCCAGTTGTGTCGCACTCGACCAGGAGCACGGGGAAATCGATAGGCTTGTTCCTTGCCATGGCTACAGCATCCCTGACGCATGAGGCGGAAGTCGGTGCAAGCCCACATCCTACATCTCGCCGGTCTCCGCCTCACCATTGGCTTGTTGGTAGAACCACCCCGCATAGGGGGAGTTCTTCACCAAGTGCCGGTTCCAATCCGGCTCCCCGTCCGTCCACCACACCGGGCCACGTTCGCCCAAGCCCGTTTTCGCGCTGTCCACGGCGCGCCGTGCGGCGGCGAGTGCTTCCCCATCCTGGTTGGCTTTTGCTGACTTCACGGCACGCCGGGCGTCCATCAGCTCGTGGACCAGTCGCTCCCTCTGCGGCTCGCTTAGGCCCGGGTTGGTGGTTCGCCAGAGGCGCCCGCGGACGATGAGGTAACGGCCGTCTGGTGTGATGAGGGGATCCATGCTGGGGAGCGTATGGGGTGAGCGGTGACGGGGGAGCAGACAAAAGAAAGGCGGCACCCTGGCCGCCTTTTGTCTCCCCCCATGCCTCACCTCACCCAGCTCGTTGCTGCTCCTCACGCCAAGCGTTGAGCAAGGTTTTGAACGTCGGGTTGGCCTTTGTGACAACAAACTCTCGGCCGTCTGCCATCAGTCTATTATCGTTGTGACAGTGCGCCTCGTGGACGGCGATCCAGCGAGAGCCCCAAGAGAAGCCCTCTTCCTTTTCGAAGCTGACGGGCTCCAGGGAGACTTCGGAATAGTTTTCCACTAAACCCGGGTTCAGCCCCAAGTCGATCATGACGGATTCTTCGGCAGTGAAAGTATTGTTTTTCATGTTGGTCACCTTTTTGGCCTTTTCGGTCAGCAGTATTGCCTTCCTATGAATCCAGGTTACGACAGGACATAAAAATGTAAACCCTAAAACAACACATTTATTTGACTAAAGTGCAGAACTGACGGGCAGCCGCAGAAAACCCGAAAACCCGAAACGCCTCACATTTCCCGCCCAGCACTGGGCCCGGCGGAAGCCGAGGCCCCACCTGCCTTTTCTCCACCACGCTTTTGCTTTGAGCCGCTTTTGCCGTTGCCTTCTCTCTCCTAGAGCTCAAAAGAACGCGGCCCGGGGCCGCGCCTGAAAAGCCCCCTCCGGGGAGGTTAGGACATGGGCCGGGGCTTCCGCCCCAGCCACCGCTCTACTATCCCCCAACCATCTACCCCTGCCCCCATCAAAGGGGCACCTGCCCCTTCCGAACCAGTGTCCGCCAGACTGCAGACATAAAAAAGGCGACCCTCAGGCCGCCGCTTCCCCTCCCCCGTTTGTTCCCCGCCTCACCTGCTCTGCTCCAGGCACCGGTCAACCAACTGCCGCATCGCCTCGCCCAGCGAGATCCTAGCAGCTCGTGCGTCTTGGATCAGGCTCTTGGCCACCTCTTCAGAAACTTTGGGATCGGGCAGCACCGCGCCGTAGCGCATCCCATCAGGCCCATGCTGGGCACGGACCCGGGGCCCGAACGGCTGGCGGATGTCGGCATGGGCGGCCACCAGGGCAGCCAATGCACTGCTGGCCGTGAGCCCCTGCTGGCGAGCGAGAGCCCGGAATGCGGCCGCCTTGGCCGGGGCAATGCGAACCGTGGGCAGCCGGCGCGGGGCCGGCTGCTTGGGTCGGATGGCGTAGGGGTTACGAACCACGAGCGATCTCCTGCAAAACGCTATTGCTCCTCTTTTTTAAATCTTCTTTGTGGAGCTTGAGAAGCTCTCGCATATCTAGGACATGCGCATCGCTTTCAATCAGAACGTTGGATGCATCGACGTAGATCAGCTCTTTCTTCGGTCCAGACAACCGGCGCGGGGCCGGTTGCTTGGATTGGATGGCATAGAGCTTAGGCATCTTCATCCTCGCCCTCCTGTCCGTAGGCCCAAACAAAACGCGTTTCATCCACGATGCGCATGTTGCGCCAGCCCAGTTTCTGCTCCAGATCTTCCATGCCGGCTTCGGCTTCGGCGAGTGTCGAGTATTCCGCGTTGTCGATGGGCTCCCAGTTGCTGCTCCAGCTGTTGGTGGAGTAGTCAGCTTCGATGGTGAAAGTGTTTTTTTGCATGGCGGTTACCTTTTTGGCTTTTTCGGTCAGCGGTATTGCTTTCCTATAAATCCAGGTTACGACAGGCCCTGAAAATGTAAACTCAAAAACAACACATTTATTTGACTAAAGTGTAGAACTGACGGGCAACCGCAGAAAACACAAAAAGCCTGAAACGCCTCACGTTTCCAGCCAAGCACCGGGCCCGGCGGAAGCCGAGGCCCCACCCACCTTTCCTCCACAACGCTTTTGCTCTAGCCGCTTTTGCCGTTGCTCTTTCCACCCGCCGCCAGCCATAAAAAAGGCGGCCCATGGCCGCCTGTCTTTCACTGCCACCCGAGGGATGGCGTAGGACCTGCTCATAGCTCTGCAGCGATTTCCTCGTGATCCAACGCTTCGGAAACCTCGGCCAGGGTGGCATACCCGCGGAGACTGGATTGGTGTTTCCCGTCCGAGAGTTCCCAGCGCGGCATGGCTTCGCAGTTGTTGGCGGCTTCCATTTTGACGTGGAGCCCAGCTTCGGAGAGTCGCAGTCCCAAACGGGCGGCGCGGTTTTCGAGGGTTTGGCGGCGAGGCGTTTTCATGATGAATCCTTGTTTGGTTTTCAGGTCAGCGGTATTGCCTCCCTACAAATCCAGGTTACGACAGGGCATAAAAATGTAAACTCAAAAACAACACATTTGTTTGACTAAAGTGCAGAACTGACGGGCAACCGCAAAAGACACCAAAACCCTGGAACACCTCACACTTCCAGCCAAGCACGGGCCCGGCGGAAGCCGAGGCCCCTCCCGCCTTTTCTCCACAACGCTTTTGCTCTAGCCGCTTTTGCCGTTGCTCTTTCCACCCGCCGCCAGCCATAAAAAAGGCGGCCCATGGCCGCCTGTCGTTCACTACCAACCCAGGGCTACCGTTGTTTCCTCGCCCGCCCCACGATGGCTTTCCGAACCTGTCTCCGCATTGGATCCAGGTCATCGGTTGCCGTGGTCACGACGAGGCGACGCTTGCTCTTTTTGAGCTCCTGGCAAGCCCAGGAAGCCAGCGCAATGAGCGCGGTGGTGAGAATCGGCTGTTCTTCCCCGGTGACGTCCTGAATCTGCTCCCGGAGCTTGGGCGGCACGGTGACCATCGTTCGCTCCACACGCGCCCCGTTCTCGTCGCGGTAGTCGAACATGGTGGAGTCGCGTCCCACGTCCAGATGAACCCTCTGGCCGTCCCGCAGGTAGGGCCGCTCCTCGGAGTAGTCGAAATAGGTTCTCCGCCCAGGCGCGTCCCCTGCAGCCACCATCAGCTCTGCCAGTTGCCCTTCGGAAAACTGGCCCAGATCAATGAGCGGCGCATACGTGCGTTCCGGCTTGGCGTGGACCACTTTCGCGGCCTTGGACAGGTCTTTGCGGGCTTTGGCAACGGCGTTCTTGGCGGGGGTCTTCTTGGCAGCCATGAGGTCCGGCAGGGGCAGCATTGGGAGCTCCATCATGCATGCCCCCGCGCCGGGTTGGCCAATCTTTTTTGGATAGCCTGACCTACCCGCAGAATGTCCTCTCGCGCCTTGTCCACGCCAGCGCCGCGCATGGAGAACACGGTCTCGCCAAGCTCGTAGTAGCTCGCCAACGCCGCCCGCTCGGGAATGACGATGGCGCCTGCCAGGCTGGGATCTTCCAGCCGGCGGCGGTGCTCCGCCCGCTTGAGGTTGACTCGGTTGGCGACCGGCAGGAAGGGCTTGCCCTGACGTCGCAGCGTGTCGATGGTCCGCAGGTAGACGACGTAACTGCCCCCGTCGAGCAGCGTTGGGACGATGTAGAGGTCCGCGTCCGGCAGCTGGTCTTTCACTGGGGCGCTGGGCGGCAGGTCTTGAATCTCCAGGTCGAAGCCTGGGGATGAGGCACGGCTCACGGTGAACGGCGTTTCCCCGTCGCTCATCGCTGACCACGCCACGGAACCGCATTGCGGGTCGCGGTCGTTGACGAGCACGCGGGATTGGCCGGCAAACGCGGCGGCGAGGTTGAGCGAGAGCGTGGTGCGCCCCACACCCCCTTTGAAGCAACAGACAACGAGACGCATGAGATGGGCTCCTTTTATGGGTAGGTCGTGCAACACACTACGATGCAAACCTATTCCCGCAAGAGCCATGCAGCGAGGGGGTTTCAGCGGTGCAGACGTCTTACGTTCAGCGACCCTGGGGCCCGGCGGAAGCCGTGGCCCACCCTGCCGTTGTCTCCACCCCGCCTTTCGGCGGCGAGTAGCCGCCGGCACGCGCTTCAAACCTCTTCAGCGACCGGTTGCTGAGTCTTGATGAACGCTGGGTGGTAGCGGTGAAGGTGGGTATTCATCAAATCTGCGGTATGGCGTGCGAACCATGCCTGCATGGCCGGGCAAAGAACGCCCCCGCAGACCTCCGCCAGCGTTCGGCCTTCGTCCACCCGTCGCCGCTCCAGCTTCCCGGTGTGCCCCCGTCGCACCACGAACCGCTCCCCGATCTGAACCAACGGGTTGGCCCTGGCGTCCATAAGCGCCTCAATCATCCCAGCCAAGCGCGCAGCCAAGAGCCGGTCCGACTGGATGGCCTTGGCATACATGACGGAGGCGACGGCCAACGCAGTGATGCCAGGATCGCCCGCCACGCCAGCGTCGAGGTCGGGCGTTCCTTTGAGTGTGTGCAGCCACCCATAAAACGCCAGCGGGTCGTTGGTTTGGATGGCTCGGATGAGGCTTTCGGTCCCGGCACTCATTGCCCACCTCCCAGAACCCCGATGAGCACCAAGGCCACCAGCACGTAGAACGGCACCAGCACGATGTTCCACCATGCCGTGGAAACCTCTTGCAGAACGCTGCCTTGGCGATGCTCCGCCGGCAGTTGATAGAAGCGCACGAGGGCGCGCCCGGCGGTGATGGGGTTGGCGACCAGGTCCTGGTAGAACACCGCGGTGCCCAGGAGACCGACAAACAGCAGGGCCATGTTCAAGAGGCTCATGCGAACCGCTCCTCTTCCTTCTTCCAACGCCGCTCATGGCGGGCGCGGGTGGCCAAGCGCTGGATCCTGCGGTGTTTGTCGGCCAGTTGGTTCAGGCCATTGGTGCGGTCCAGGAACCGCGCGGCGGTGTGGAGTTGGAAATGCGCCAGGTCGGTGCTGGCAGGCTCGACGGGATGAATCTTCATGTCTTCACTCTCTTTTTATGGATAGGTCGGTTTACCCATTAAACCGCTCCCACACACGATCCAACCACATCGCCAACCGATGTCAACCCATTGATTTGAAAGATTTTTGACTAAAATCAAGAACTGCCGTCGGGGCTTGTCAAAACGCGGTTGTGTCGCATGCTGAAGTGCATGACACCGCATGCCCGCCCTCGCCGCCGTTCTTCCGCTCCAGGCTTTGGCCTGGTCGAGTTGCTGCTCGCATTGGGTGTTGCCACGGCCATGGGCGCCGCCGCGTTCTGGGTCTACCCCCGCGTTACTACTCGGGTCAATGTGGCGTCGGACGTCGAGAACGTTCGGGACCTGGCCAGCCGCGTTGATCGGTCCCATGGCGTCATTGGCTCGTTCCGCGGCGTCAGCACGTTGAACGTGCTTGAAGATGGGCTTGCCCCCACCGACTTCCGCCAAGGCAGCGCAGCGACCATGAGCAACGCGTGGGGCGGCGCAGTGACCGTGTCCCCGGCCACGGTGCGCTTGGCGGGGGATGCCTTCACCGTGGGGCTGTCCGGGCTTCCTGCGCGGGCCTGCGTGCCGTTCGTCTCCGCCATCGCAGGCGACGCGAACGTGCGGGACGTGATCGTGGGCAACACCAGTGTTTTGTTGGGCAACGGCGGAACCCTGGACATCCCCGGCTTGGGATTGGCGTGCGGGGTCGATGGGGCCGTGGTCGAGATCGTCTATTACTCGGGCATGGTGGCTGGGTCGTCGGTCGCCGTGGTGCCCACGCTTCCCCTGCCCTCCACGCCCGCCGTCCCTGGCCCTTCAACGCCGACCCCGGCTGGCCCCGTATCCACCGCTCCCAGCGTGCCCGATGCAGTGCCGGGCGTTCCTGGGAGTGTGTCGCTGGGCCCTGGGGTTGCTCCTTCCCCGGCGGTTCCGCCGCTTCCTGTTGCGCCCAACGTTCCGGTGCCTCAGCCGCTCCCAACGCCGGTCCCCACCCCGGCCCCGCCCGCCTTGGTGCCTTGCCGGCAATCGGAAAGCTCGGCGGCCCGGGCGAGCTGTCCGGCGGGCACGTGGGGCACAGAGACGGTGCGCACGCGCCAGGTCTGCGCTCCCGGCGACGTGGATCCAAACTCAGACGCCGCGTGGGAGCATCCCGAGGCGTGGGTTCAAGCCCAGACGGTGGCGGCCGTGACGACGAGGGATTGCCAGGCCTGCCCGGGGACCACCCGTGAGGAACGCGATCAATGGCTCCCCACGTCGCAAGCCTGCCCGTCGGGTCAAACCGGCACGCACACCTGGGAACGGCAGCAGGTGCGGTCGAGGGACGTGTTTACCCATTGCCCGTTTGGCACCACCGCTCTGCCCGGCCCCACTTATGGCGGCTGGTCCAACTGGGTGGATACAGGGGCGCGTCGCAACGAGGTCAACACATGCAAGCCCACGGCTGCTCGCTGCAGCGACGGGAGCTTGCAGGTCGTGGCGTGGCACTCCGCCGATTGGCAGGACGTGCCGCCGCCCTCCGGTTCGAGTGGCATTTCTTACTGGTATCCCGACGCCGTGGTGCGCCTGACGCCAGCGGAAAAAGCCAAGCTGGACTGGGCCATCAACAACGTGCCCATCCACCGGGTCGAGACGCCTGCACCGATGCCCGGCAACTGGCCCGCCAACGTGAGCGAGTCGGCGTTCTACGAAGAGCAATGCAACGCGCTTTCGGACACGGGGAACATCCGTTATGCCTACTCCTACGATTTTGAGTGCGTCTCCAACATGGGCATGCACTACTGCGACTACAACTGGACCAGCGGCGGCACCTCTTTGGCCGTGTGCCGGCAAGCGTGCGCGTCCGACTTGGTGGGCAAGACCAACAATCCTTATCGCTGGGAGTGGCCCGAGTCGTCGGTGGTGGCGTCGACGCCCTATTCCACCTGCACGGGCCAGCCCGGATGCACGCCCAACGGTGGGTTTGGCACCCAGCAAGGCCTGCCGGCGTGCAACGAGCACAACGTGGGTCAGACCTTGGCGTTCAACTGGTATCGCCAGTTCTACAACCCGGTGCGGGTGGACTATCAAGAGATTACGTTGACGTGCCGGGGGCCAACCTGACATCGAGCTAGAGCCCGAGAACAGGTGATTTGCCCTTAGAAGGGATTCACCACTGGTTTCTCGGGCTTGGCAATACCAATCGTCAAACTCTTAACCTTGATCGCACCAATCGCATAGCGCAGGTTGGAAGGACACATGTCCATCACCACATCCGACAGCGACGCTGTGACCGGTTCTGCATTTGGGCGATCCTGCTTCCACTCGTAGCGAATCGCTCCCGACGAAACCTTGAAGTTTTGCCCGCCCTTGTAGACGCACTGCTCTTCTTTCATGGAGTTGTCCACCTTGGGCTCACCATACTTGCTGGTGATCAACGACTTGACGCTATCCACGATCCGATTGGAATCACCCAGATCAATATTTATCGATTGCAACTGCCCTGCGACGAACGTAAGAACCGCCTCTTGAGGCTGGTCACTCAAAGGACTGACGATCTTCGCATTAAACTTATCCTCGCCCGACACTGGACTTGAATGTTTGTATTCGTAAGGCTCCAGAGGAGCGGCAAGGTAAACCCCGTCAGTGGGCGAAAGGCCCTCAACGGCGCTGCGCGACACTCCAACCTCAAGCTTTCCAATACCTATAGGCCCCTTGGCAAAACATGCAATAGGCACTAGAGCCAATGCTGAGACTACGATTCGGATAACCTTCATGACTCCCCCTGATTGAGTTTCCGCACGCTTACCTAAGCGCGTTGCAAATGACATCAGGCGGCACCAGCTGGTCTTCCTGACCCAATGAACGGCGCGGTCGTAAGTCCGGCGTGGTGCTGCTTAGGTAGGCGAATATATCATTCAGACCAGGCGGCCAGTTGCAGAGAGCATCATCCGGGGAGGGCCGTTCTATCCCACGCCCGCTTGACCCACCCGAACACTACGGCCAGCACGCCGATCAAAAGCACGCCCCAGAGCCAAGCCAAGTAAAACGCTGCGGTAGCGATCTCCCCAAACTGGGGATGCTCCGCATACTTGAACCCCAGAACGGCGGCCGCCACCACCGTCACCACGCCCAATCCGCCCCCGAGCAGCGCCCCTTTCAGGAAGCCGTGCTTCCGAAAATACGGCATCCGCCCCGTGCGGACGTGCCAGTCCCAGAGCTGCTGAGCCCGGATGTGGAGCGCCAGGCAAAACGCCAAGAACGCGAAGACGAGCGCACCGGGCACACAACAGACCAGGCCAATGAAGAAGTCGCGCTTCATCACCTCCAGGCCGGCCGCCAGCCCAACCAGGCCCAACGGGCCCAAGATGACGCTAGGGAGGATCAGCGCGGATGGGCCCGGCGGCGCATACACAACTTGCTGCGGCGGATAGCGGTTCATATGGTCCTCCCCTGTTGGATGGCTGCACGCTTGATCGGGACCGGCGTGCAGTCAAGCGGCGGACTGCGGCCCGTTTAGCCCGCAGACGTCCCTTCGTCGGTCACTTCGACCACTTGCCAGCCCTCGCCCTGCGGGCGGAACAGTGCACGCAGCTTCGGCTTGAGGGTGCTTGGCTCGGGCTTGGTGGGCTGGCCACCGATGGACCCCTGCGCTTTTACCGACCCGCCCACCATGCATTCTTGATCCCCATTGGGCTTCTTCTCGCAGTCGAGATCCAAGCCGCCCGCGTCGGTCACTTCAAACCGCCAAGAGCGCTGGAGGGTTGCCTGCCTCCCCTGCTCGGTGAAAAAGCCTTCCACGACCTTCACCCCGTCCTCCTTTGAGGGGCCCTTGTCGCCAGAGCAGGCGGTCAGGGTCAAAAGTGCCGCTGCTGCGGCCACGATCAGTGCGTGCTTCATGTCATGCGTCCTTGTCTTTGGAGGGGGTGATGCCGATGTTCTGGGTCTTGTAGCCGATCTCCAGCCGGTCGATTTGGAGAACGATGTCGGGCAGGCCGTTGGGCTTCAACCTGCCCTCCACAACCTTGAAAAAGATTCGGTCTCCCGTGGCGTCGCGCCCCACCCGTCGCAGCTCGGCCGCGTCTTCCGGCTTCAATCGCAGCGCCGCGTGGTAGCGCCCGCCGTGCTCGACCCCGACCACCGCACTGCCCTTGCCCAACGACGAAGGGCCGATAACGGCCGTCGGAAGAAAGTCAGGCGAGCGGGGATACCAGTCGTGGTTCATGACCAGCACGTAGGCGTGGAGAATGTTGGTGCTGGGGTCGATCTCCACGTCGATGTAGGGCCGCAGGTAGAACGCGTCGGTGGAGGCGATCTGCCGCGCCTTGGCTTCAAACGCAGACGCCGGGTCGCCCTGCAGCCCTACGCGCTTGAACTGGTGCCCCCACGAGCCAATGCAGTGGGTTCGCGTGGCGGGCGTCATGGCCTTGCCAGCCTTGGCCTCGGCGAAGAGGTCTTCCTCGCACATCTTGGAGCCACCCGACGCGGTGGCCGCCAAGCCCCAACGGATACGGGTGTAGCCGTCGAGCACCGGAGGGTCGCCGTCGTCCCAGTAAGTCCCCGCTGGTTCCAAATAGGGGCTCCTTGCCCGTTCACTGACTGTCCTTGGCGTCCCCGAGATCGCCTGCCCGATCTGCCGCAGCAGTCCTTTTGCCTCTTGGGCTTGAGCCCCGGCCGACACCATCAACGCAACCGCGAAAATGCCCCCTGTCCAACGCTTCATGCCCTGCCCCTTGCCGTGGTTGCCTGCAACTTACGTGTCACGTAGAGTCTACCCGGGGCGTAGGTCATCCGTCATCCTGCCCGCATGCCTGCACTGCATCCGTTCAGCCCATGACAGCAGCCCCGTCCGCTCCCCGGGCGATCGTGGCGGCGCGCCTGCGCCAAGCCCGCGAGCTGAGGGGATTGAGCCAACGGGAGGTTGGAGTGCGTATGGGGTTGGACAAAGACACTGCATCCGCGCGCATCTCCCGCTACGAGTCGGGATCGATGTCGATCAGCCTGGAAGCCCTTTTCAAGCTGGCCGAAGCACTGGAAGTGCCACCGGCTTACTTGGTCGCAACGACGCCAAGCATGTCCGAAGCCATTCTCGCCCTGAGCATGGAGAGCGTGTCCCAGCAGTCCCGCCTGGCGGATATGTTGAACGCGCTCGTCAAGCTGCCGACTCAAGAGCGCGAAGCATTCGCCAAACTGCTTGAAGGCAAGTCCACAGCCGCGGCCGAGTAACGCGCGCTGTCGCCTAGTATCGAGCTTTCCTTAAAGCTGCAGATGTTCCACCCCATCACCAACCGCCGGAAAAAAGGCACCCCCAGAGTCGCTTAGGAAGTAGCTTCCGCCCTCACTTGGTAGCAAAGCGAACCGTGGCTTCGCGCGTCTTCCCGTTTCCGCCGTAGGTCACCACAAGTGGGTCGAACCCGCCAAACTTCACCGTCCAAGACTTGTTGCCTCGGCCCTCCGGCTTGGACGCAAACTCAAACTGATCAATAGTTGCAGGCGGTTTTCCGCCGGGCCACTTTGAGATCGAATCGGCCAGTAGTCGAGATGGGACACTGCGAAGGTCATAGACCTTCACCTTAATACCGTTTTGCTCAATGGTTGCTGCCGCGCTCTGGCTTTCTGACGGCTCTTCCTCCCCGTCGCCCTCCTCGTCTGGGGTTGAGCGTGACTCAGCTCCGGATCTCACCGGTTCGGAGTTTTGCAAGAGTTCGGGGTTTTCCTTAAGAACCTTTTGGGCAATCTCTGCAACCGGATGCGTCTCTGCAACAATGCCAGCGGCAGAAAAGCGCAGCAAAGGAAGCCCGTTTGCTCCAAATAGGATCAATATCACACCGCCACCCAACAGCGCGGCACTCAACGTCGAGGGCTCGATCTCACGCACCTCAACCTTCAACGGCTTCAAGCTTCCGTCAAGCTCAACCGAGCTTTGCTTGGCGGGATGATAGAAAAGGCCTGCGGCCCCCGCAACCATCGCCACACCCAGAATACAAAGCCCCCATCGGAGAAGGGGAGGCATCATTTTTACGGTGGAACTCGGTGCATCTGTCGACATTGCCCAACGTCCTTGATTCGGCCTCGAATCCCCGTTATCGGCCAGCCTTGCCGATCCTTGAGCCCCTCCTCCCTCGCACCTAGCACCAACACCGACTTGCCTCCAAATGTGACCCGCGTCAATATTGAGGAAGGGGGACGGAGCCTTCCTGGCTCTGGCCATTCACAGGGGAAGTGACCGATGGCGAACAAGAATGGGGCCGCTGCGCCTACGACTCTGGAAGAGTGGTTGAATGGCCGCCCAAGCTGGCTGCGCATGGCCGCTTCCACGGTGATCCAGCACCGCCGCATGCCGAACGAAGAGGAGATGGAGGCGCTGGCGGATCACTGCCTGGCCGAGGCAGCCAAGAAGCTGGATGCTCCCCACCCGGCGTTGGCACCGGGAACCATCTTGGGGACACCCACCGCCGCTGAGCTTCGCATCGACTCGGTCTCCTCCATCCGCGGCGTCAATGCCCTTGGCGAGGACGCGGCATTGGATCTCAGCCAAGGCCACATGACCGTGGTCTACGGACCCAACGGGGCCGGCAAATCGGGCTACGCCCGTTTGATGAAGCACGTTTGCGGCGCGCGAGCCAAGGGTTCTATCCACGGCAACGTGTTCAAGCAGAACCCCGATGCTGCCTCTGCTCTAATCAAAGTCACGGCGACCCGATCCGACGGCACGACATCGTCTGCTGATCTCACTTGGCAAGCATCCGACGGCCCCCACGCGACATTGAAAGCGGTGCCGGTCTTCGACTCAGCCACAGCGCTGGAGTTCGGAGACAGCGCCACCACCGCCACCCATCTTCCCCGAGCTATGCGGTTCGTTGGGATGCTCATCCACATCTCAGACGATCTCGCCACCCGATTGAAGGCCCGCGCCGCCAAGCTCACCAGCAAACTGCCCATCATCCCGGAAGACCACGCGCAGAGCAGCGCTGCAACGGTCCTCCGGAAGTTGACGGCGAAACTGACCGAAGAGGAGATCAACCAGCGTTGCGCCTTCCCCGCTGCACTGAACGATGAGCGTTTGGCTCTGGAGACCGCGCTGGCCCAGGCGAACCCTGAAGTGGCCCACGCCAAGGCCGTCGGAGAGCTGGAACGCTTGTCGCAGATGGCCACAAGCGTCTCGGCGTTGAGGGAGAGCTTGAGCGACGAGAAGGCCCAAGCCCTCTTGGATGCCCGCAGCAATGCAGAGGTCAAGCGCCAGGCCGCCACCGCCTATGCCACGGCCTTCCTCAATGGGCTGCCGCTCAAGGGCATCGGAGACGCCGTGTGGCGAACCCTTTGGGACGCTGCAAAGGCGTATTCGACCGGTCTTGCCTACCGTGATCTCCCGTTCCCCCACGTTGGAGACGAGGCTTGTTGTGTGCTCTGCCAGCAACCGTTGGGAGACGAGGGCAAGGCCCGCTTGGCCAGCTTTGAGAGCTACCTCAGCGACACCCTGCAGACAGAAGCCAAAAGCGCGGAGGACGCGCTGACGGCGCTGAAGAAGGCATTGCCCAGTCGTCTCACCGATGTCGCCTGGCAGGCCCAGTGCGCTGCTATTGGCTTGGAAGCCCCCCAAGCCACTGAGCTGTTTGAGGCCATCCATGCGAGATTGAAAGCCATGGCCGAGGCCACGGCGGCTCCGGCAGTGCAGTGGTCTACGTGGACCAACGCCTACGATCAGAAGGTCAAGACAACCACCGCTGATCGCGACGCGCTGGCGGGCTTGCTGGACCCGACGGGACGGAAGGAGAAGGAAAGCCGCCTAGCAGAGCTGAAAGCACAACAGTGGCTGTCGGAGCAGCGCGATGCGGTATGGGCCGACGTGATCCGCCTCAAACGCGTGGGAACGGTGGAAGCCGCTGTCCGGTCCACCTCAACCAGCCAGTTGACGACCAAAAGCAATGACATCGGCGAATCGGAGTTGGCCAAGGGCTACTGCGACCGCTTCAATGCCGAGTTGCAGGCATTGGGGGGCCATTCGCTTCCTGTCCGCATGTCGTATCGATCCCAAGGCAAAGGGGCGTTCACCTTTTACGTTGAGCTGAAGGACGCGCAAGGCGCCCAGAAGAATCGCGAGATCCTGAGCGAAGGGGAGCAACGCATCGTGGCGTTGGCGGCCTTCCTGGCCGACGCGACGGGCCTTGAACGGGGCATGCCCGTGATCTTCGACGACCCCATCTCCTCCTTGGATCAGCGCTTTGAGGAGGCGGTCGCCAAACGCCTGGTAGATCTGGCCGAGCGTCGCCAGGTGATCGTGTTCACGCATCGGCTGTCGCTCATGGTCCTCCTACAGAATGCCGCCAAGCAGCGAGCCAACCTCGATCAGTCTACGGTCAAGGTCGCGGTTGAATCGATCGCCCGCGATGGGAGCGAAACCGGCATGCCTGCGCAGATCAACACCTTCTCGTTGAAGCCTCAATCCGGCTTGAACCAGATGATCAGCAGCATCGGACAGCTCAAGAAGCTCGACCCGCAGCTGAAAGACCTTGCCCTGAAGGCCGCCTGCAGCAACTTCCGAATCTTGGTCGAACGCTCTGTAGAGGACGAGCTTTGCTCTGGCGTCATCAACCGCTACCGGCGCGAGATCAACACGCTCAACAAGCTACAGCGGCTCAGTGCAATCACGCCAACAGACTGCGCACTGATCGACGGGATGATGACGAAGTATTCGGCATTCGAGCACTCCCAACCCACCGACACCCCCAGTTGGCTTCCGGGTCCGGACGAACTGCTAAAGGACGTGCAAGACATGCTCGAATGGTGCAAGGAGTTCGGTAAGCGAGCGGAAACGGCGGCGAAACCCAAGGCGTAGCCCTGGCCACCCGTTACTGCGTGCTCACGGTCATCAGAAGCGCCGCTTGCCAGCGCTTCCCACAGCAGGTGGCAGCGCTTGATGCAACTCGTGCGCGCGAAGAAACGCGTGCAGCCACTCTTCGGCGTCCTTGACGCCCGTCAGTTCCCGAATCACCACCCCGGCCAAGCAATCCCCAGGGACGGCAAACAGGTCGTCGTTCAGATCGCTGCTGGACAGAGGGGTATGGAAATCGGCCCCCTCTTGGAACGCCTGAAGCAGGTGCTGCCGGGCAAGAGGATCCCGGCGTGCCGCCCATGCGAGGCGAACGAGCTCCGACGATGGCCAGGGTGCGGGGGTCATCAGAACTCGTAACCGTCTGGCACGCCCGAGGGGATGCTCTGCATGGGGCCCGAGTAGCCCACCTGCTGAACCAGGTTCTGGGCGGTTTGCGACATGCGATCCAGGCGTTCCGGGACTTGGTCCAGGGCGAACAGAACCATGCCCAAAAGGGCGATGTTGAGCAGTTTGTTGAAAAGTTTGCGCACGAGCGAGGTCCTCCGTGGTTGTCAGGGGTTCGGGTTTCAAAAAGGCTGGTGGTGTTGGGCGATGCCGAACAGGCAAAGCGCCCAGGTGGCCGCAATCGTTGGAGGAGCCAGGCAAAGCGGCACGCCCAGGGCAATGTCCGACAGCTTGGCCCTGGGGTGGGTCACCATCTCCCATCCCAGCTTGGCTGCTCCAAGGCCTGAGACGCCTAGCCAAAGGAAGTGCAGCAACGCCAAGTGGTCGCGGGTCGTCAACGGCTTGAGCGCTGGGATCATGGACAAGCGGTCGCGTTGAGTGCTCACGCATGGCCTCCGGCGGCTTCCAGCTCCATCAATGCCTCCAACTGGAGGGTCAACACCTGCTCGCGCAGCTCACTGTAGGCAAAGTTGTAGAGCTGGTAGTCCGCAAAGCCGAACTCGTCTCGACGCTTGCTCGCCCCCTCGATCTTCTGAGCGAAATGCTCTTCCAAGTGAGAGAGCGAATGGCGGACCTTACTGCAGGCCTCATCGCCAGCGGCACCGTGGGCGCGCCTGCACGTGTTCACTTGGGCTTCCAGATCTTCGTTGCGCCGGTTGCGCTCTGCTTCGTAGGCGGCGGCCGCAGCGACGCCTTCTTCGTGTAGGAACTGAAGTTTCATTAGATGCTTCCTTAGATAAAGTGGGGATTGGCTTCAATCCGGTCGCCGATGACGGAGCCAACAGCAAGGCCGAACAGCACGCTGGCGGCGTAGACGGCAAGGGTGACGATGAACATGGAACAATCTCCTGTAGTGATGCGAAGAGAACATTTCTGTCCTCTGATTTCAGAATACGATGCCGCAAACTTTTGACAACACATTTATCCGATCATTTTTTGACTAAAGCGTTTTTCTGCTCGATTTAAAGCAGATTTTCAGCTTCATAGAGGCACCTCACACTATCGAAATAATGAGTATCGGGAGAAGGTCGCACACGGCCGCTGCTCCTCCCCAAAAAGCGGCGATATGAGATAGAACCGCCGCACCTGGCGTGTGGCGCAGCAAGCTCCCCAGTGCGCAGCTGCATCGGGTAGGACTACCGGTCGCTTTAGATCTCTGGCCGCAAAAAAGACAGCCTTAGCTGCCCAAGTTTCGCAAAGGCCGTCTTGCTCACTCGCTCGCCTGCACGCACCGCCATACCAACTGCCGGACGGCCTCGGTCAGCCTTATGCCGGCGCGATTGGCGTCGATCAGCAGGGCCATGCTCGCAGACGTTGACACCTCCACCTCGGGAAGGCTTGCGTCGTAAAGACAACGCTGAGTGGATGCAATGCCCGCCCAAGGTCGCGAACGGCGAGGTGAAAAACACTCGCGAATCTCCGCGTGCTGCTCGATGAGCTGCGTTAGCGCTGCTCGCATGCTCAATCGCTGCGCCTTGGCCAACGACTGAAACGCCTTCTTGCTCGGCGAATCGATCCGCACCTCATGAATCGTGTCAACCAAAGGCTGCTCTTTCTGCCTCGGATGCAGGCGATAGGCGGTGGTCATAACACCCGCTTGCTCGACACAGGAAGCCACGCCCGTGCAGCCGCCTCCTCGCTGGTGAGCAACGCGGAAGTGCCCAGGAAGCGCGTGAGCTGGTAATGGCCGATGGTGTGGGGATACCGCTGGAGGTGGGCGTGCATGTTCTTATCGAAGTAGCACTGACCACCCGAGCGGCGCTGGTATGCGTAGAAGCGTTTGCGGCGACTCGTTGCTGGCGTCTTCATGCCGCCCCCCCGCAATCGTCGCAACGCTGCATTTCTGCCGGATACGTTGAGAAGGGATAGGCCCCTTTCTGCCCCACTTCCCCGCAGCACCCACACCGCATGAGCCCCCGGGCGGTTTGACAAATCGCGGCCTCCGGGCCTTGCCAAACCACGCCGACCACGACGGCTTCCCACGAGCTGCCGCTCCGGGCCACCACGGTGAGCCTGTCGCCGTTCCGAACATTCGGGGCGGGCACCCGGGCGCCCCACTCGCCCGTCTTGAGTTGGAGGGGGCTGGCGTGGTGGTGAGCCATTAGAAGACCCCCCGATAACCAGGGGCAACAAAGCCTGACTGGTCAATAACGCAAGCAATCATGCGAAAACCTTTGAAGAGGGGCATTCCCTCGCTACCCACTCAAACTAAGCTGCCTCCAAAAAATCGCAATACCTTCACCCTACGTTTTATCGACTAAATATCAAAACTGCCGGAAGGGCCGCGAATCGCTGAACAACCCTGAAACGCCTCACATTTTCCAGCCAAGCACCGGGCCCGGCGGAAGCCGAGGCCCCACCTGCCTTTTTCCCAGAGCGCTGTTGCTCCATGCTGCTTTTGCCGTTGCTTTCTGTCTTCAAGAGCTCAAAAGAACGCGGCCAGGGCCGCGCCCGAAAAGCCCCCTTTTGGGGAAGAAAGGCTCGGCGCCGGGGCTTCCGCCCCAGCCTGAGCGTGGCTGTCTTTGGTTCAACGCCCCAAAAAAAAGCCCCGGTTTCCCGGGGCTCTGTCTGCAACGCTCAATGGCAATCAGGCCTTGAACGGGTGCGCCGGCCATTCCTGGTCTGGGTGTTTCTTTTTCCACGCCTTGCCTTCAGCGGTTTCCGCCCACGCAAGGAAGGCCTTCGGCTGACGTCCAGTGCCAGCCCACGTGGTCCCATCCGGGATCTGGAACTTCGGGGCGCGACTGATGCCGGCGCTTGCGGGAACCGACTTGCGTGGCTCAAGCAGCGCCCTCAGATCGTTCTTCTGCTTCGTCGTGTAATGCTGCCCAAACTGCTGCAAGGTCTCGTAGACCCCTGCAAAGCTGGCGCCAGCTTCGGCGGCCACAGCTTCTTGCTCTGCCTTTTCCAGCGCGGCCACTTGGGCCTCAGCGTCAGCCTTCTTTTTCCTGATTTCTTCGAGCGACAATGCCACGTTATTTCCCTATGGTTAACAAACCCCGATCGTGCCGATTCACAAGGCTGCTGTAAACCCTCAACGACCAGGCCTTGCTTTTCTTGAGTTTTTGACAGGCGTCTAAGGGCTTCGCCTTGGAAGTCACTAATCCCCCCGTCCGTGTCCGCGGTGATCAACCGCGGGCAGCACTGCGTATGGCCTATTTCGGGCGCGGGCTAGGGCCGGATCATGCCTCCATAGCTGCCATTGCCTCGCCAAGCGCGGGATGCGAATCCTTGAGACCCATGTCAACCATCGCCAACCAGACAGCTTCAAGGGCCTTTCGTTCTCCTTCCTCATGGTATTCGAGTGCCCGCGACACCAAGTCCAACAGGTTGTCAGTCCACATTTGAAAGCCCTCGGCGTTCTGCACCTCGATGACTGTAAATGCCCACTCCGACGCGATTTCGGCGTAGCTGGGCCCCACTTTGAGCCGGAGGCAAGCGAGGTGCTTGGGATAGCGAAGCGCCAACGTCTCATGCGTGACCAAGGCGTAGTGCCCATTGCCCATGCGCAGCTCCCCCGTCCAGTTCGCCTCGTTCACCAGGGTCTCCGCCTCCCGCGCCGTGGTGGGCCAAGAAGCGCCCGACACTTCGGTGACAGTGCAGCCTTCGATGCAATAGCCATGCAACTCAGTGAAGTCGTCCAGTGCCTCGTACTCCATCTCCTCATCATCAAACTCAGCGCAGTCTTCGACCGTGACTTCCCCCGAGCGCGGAAGCCTCTCCACCACCTCCTCATCGGTGTCCCAATCAATGTTGTCAAAGCGGAACGTGCGAGGCGGCAGAATCGGATCGATCCCCGCATCGGTGAGCACCTCGCACACGATGGACGTGTGTACCTCCAACCCAGCAGCGATGGCCCGAGCGTGGGTGCCATGGCAGGCCAAGCCAAGGACGGCCAGGTCCCGGTGTTCGGGGGACAGGGGGAACATCGGCGTTGCGTTCGTCATGGGCGGTTGCCTCGTCAGTAGGTGACTGAAAGGCTACGGCCCACCAGTGGCGGTCTCTACGCGCTAAGAGGGAGCCCGCTCTTAGGCCTGAACGGTGCTTCAGGAATAGGCCCTGTCCACTGAGAAAAGGCTCAGCAGTTCCCTACCTCGTGCGTCACCAGGAGCCCTTTGGAGATCGGCGTGTCATCGGGCGCAGCGTTCTGCTGGGTGGCGCGATTGGCCTTCATGGCCATCGTCTCGGCCCACATCCGCAATCCGATGTCCTGCAGCAGGATATCTTCCCTCTTTCGCGCGGTCGATTCGATGATCCAGTGGCGGCCATACGCGCCATGCAACAACGGCCCCTCTGGCCAGCCTTTCCGGGCGGCGGTCATGGCCAGCCCGGCGAGCAACCGAACGTCAAAGCATCGACCCGCCTCTTCCTCGGATAGCTCCAAGCGTGGAGCCAGCAAAGCCTCCCGGGCCTTCGTATCGGTCTGTATGACCCGCTCAAGCTCTGCTGGGGTAGGAGCCTCCATGCGCGTCCACACTTGCGCTGGCAGGCATGCCTTGACCCAGTTCCAAGCGCTTGCGGTGTCGTCAGATGGATCAGCCGGGTGCAGGATGAGCCGACTTTCAAACAATGCTTGGAGAGTTTCCGGGTGGTTCCACTGGCGACCGTGGATGTAGTGTCCCCAAGCCAGGATCTTGTCGCACACGGGCACCACCACGGGTGCTGGCACGTTGAGGAAATCGTTCAACGCCCGCCGCACTATTTCGGCCACGCTGACCTGCTCCCTCCATGCCCTCGACTTCAACTTTGCCACCAACTCTGCTGGGGCCGACACCGGAGCCAACGCGATGCGAGGCCCAAGCAGCAGGCCTTGCGACGGGGATAAAGGCTTGGTGATCGCGTCGGTCAGCACTTGGCGCACGGCTTCGGCAATGGTCACGCCAGAAGTGCTGGCTTGCACTTGGAGCGCTTGGTGCATGGCCTCCGGAAGCAAGATCTTGGGAAGGCGCTGCGGGGATGGAGGCTTGAAAAGACGCGGCATCAGCACGCCCCCCTCTCCGCCGCAGTTGGAGGCCGGTCCCGTGTATGACTGTTCATTGTCCCTCTCCAGGTCTCGCTACAACCAATGGCTTAGCAACGGCCCGGGAGAACTCAATCGTGGTCCTGCGCGTTGAGAACAGACCTGACACCGTGACCGAGCAGGCATCCCAGCCTGAGCGTTCTGCAACGCGCAGGCAGGCGTCACCGATTTTTTGAACGTCATCGCCGCCCTTGCGACTCTCAACGAGCTCTTCAATCACCGGCAGCAATCGGTCATAGCAAGCATTGGCCCGAAAGAGATTGCCACCTGCGGTGCTTCGGCAGAACTGCGAGAGTCCTTCGCCGTCGTCCGGCAGTGGCCGTAGTGACCAACCCGCCAGACCCAACAACACGGCTGCCGCACCTCCGACCACCAAGCCCCTCGCCCTTCTTGACCCGGCCAGTCCCTGCAACATGTCGACGGAACGCTGATCCATCGCGGCCACCCATTGACGCCATTTATTGGCCCACTCATTCGACAACCCCATAAGAACCTCCCGTCTGAATGCCTAATACATTCATCCTTGATCGAAATCTGACGTTTGCAAGAGGCGACCACCCGTTGGCATTTGACTAAATATCGAATCCGCGAGACTGCCCACAAAAACCCGTAGCGTTGCGAAATAGGCCGCATGTTAGACGGTCTTGGGTCCGCGCCTGCCCACCTAAGTGAGCCAAGCGGCGTGATGCTTCTCTCAGCGTCCTTGGGGTTGTCCGAGCGACTCAAGAGCCACGGGGCGGCTATCGCCAAGCGGTCTACGTCGTCGTCGTTGCCGGCTTGTAAGGAGCGGTCCGGAGGCACGACGTCCCAATCGGCCAGTCAGCCTAGCGTTCACCGGCCCCAGACGCAGGATCTGACTAATCTATCGCGGTAACCCTACATGATGAAGGTCGCCGATGGCCGAGGCCGCCCGTCAAACTGCTCTGGAGTCGTTGCGGATCCTTGATTCTGATCCAGAGCCCTTTTTCGATGCCCTGACCCGGGCCGCGAGAAACATGACGGGGATGCCGATCGCCTTGATCTCCTTGGTGGACGGGAATCGCCAATGGTTCAAGGCCCAAGTAGGCCTTCCCGGCGTGGACGAGACGCCCCGCGACATTTCTTTCTGCACCTGGGCCATCCAATCCGATGAGCTGTTTGAGGTGGCAGATGCCACCCTGGATGCCCGCTTTACAAACAATCCTTTGGTCGTGGGCCCGCCATTTGTCCGCCACTACGTCGGCTCGCCCATCAGCGCCAATGGCCAGAACGTCGGAACGCTTTGCCTTCTCAGCCCAAACCCGGGAACGATCTCAGCGGAACAGGGGGCAACTTTATCCTGCTTGGCCCAGGCCGCCGCAGTCGGCATGCAGCAGCGCGCTCGCCTTCTTGAGCGGGTCTCCGAGTCCCAGGCATTGCAACGCCGACTTCAAAGAAGCCAATCGTTCCTAGAACGCACCAATGCACTGGCCAAGGTCGGCGGGTGGGAACTGGTGCTGGGAACGGGGGAGGTCAAATGGACCAAAGAAACCCGGAGGATTCATGGCGTCTCCGACGACGCGGTGCCCGGCTTGGATACGGCGGTTGCGCTATATCCGGACGGTGCACGGCAGCGGTTGGAAGCCGCCCTGGAAGACTGTATCTCATCGGGTGTGCCCATCGATCTGACCCTTCCGTCAAGCAAGCTCTCGGGAGAGCGCACGTGGGTCCACGTGGTGGGCCACCGGGAGGAGAACGAGAACGGTGCCCGATTGATCGGCGCGATTCAGGACGTGACGGAGTAACGGGCGGCGGTCGAGGCATTGGCGCATAGCGAAGCGCGTTACCGCCGGCTTTTTCAACACAGCCTCGGCCTCATCTGCACGCATTCCTTGGACGGGACGGTCACGTCGGTCAACCCCGCGGCCTCGCACTCACTGGGCCTGTCGGAGGGTGACGTCGTCGGACGATCGCTGGCCGAGCTCATTCCCAAGAGCAAGCAGGACGCGTTCAAGGCTTACTTGGATCGCATCCGGGAAAACGAGAGCGACTCGGGGATGATGGAGCTGGTGGCCCGCGACGGGTCGCGCCGCTTCTGGGCGTATCACAACGTGCTGGACACAGAAGCCCAACCGCCCTACGTGCTGGGCCACGCGCAAGACATCACGACTCAACACATCCAAGAGCAGCAGCTCCACGACTTGGCGACCCGCGACCCGCTCACCCGCGCGTTCAATCGCCGCTACCTGGCCGATCTGGCCCACCAGCAGTTCGATGGGTGGGGCTGTCTGGTGTTCGACCTGGACCATTTCAAAGAGGTCAACGACACCCAAGGCCATGCACAAGGCGACAAGGTGCTGGTGGACTTCGTGGCTTTCCTGTCCGCCCCGCTCCAAGGGGAGGAAGCGGTGATTCGGCTCGGGGGCGACGAGTTCCTCGTGTTCGTCCCCGGTGCGACGTTGGAAAGGCTGAGCGTGTTGGAGGACACCTACCACGAGCGCGCCGGCGAGGCACCGATCCGCTTTTCCGGCGGTTGCGCCATTGGCCGCCCCTTGGAATCGGTGGCCGATACCATCAACCGCGCGGACATCAAGCTTTATGATCGGCGAAGGCAGCTACGGGGCTGATCTCCTGTTGGCCGGGCGACTACGACCGCCGCGCCACGATTGCCGAACCGACCCCCAGGCTATTTGGATAGATGAACACGGGCGTGCTATGTTCAAGACGGCGCTCAGGAGACGAGGCGTCTCCGAATTTGACAGAGCGCCACGCATCAAGGGAAGGCGGCAGCGCTCGATTCCTGCAGCTTCCTACGATGATTTCAAACTTTCTGCCCAGTAGCCGGGCCTTCGGCTGCGCGCTTTGCTCACTTCTCATCGCCGGCACGGCGACTGCCTCTCCCCCACCGTTGATTCGCTTCCCAAGCAGCAGTGCTGAACAGGTGGCATTCGTCGCCCGAGGTGACCTTTGGATCGCGCCGAAGGACGGGGGCAAAGCCAGTCGATTGACGGAGGGTGGAGATGGCATCGTTGCGGCCAAGTTGTCCCCCGATGGCAAGTGGGTCGCCTACTCGCAGCAGACCGGTGGACGTAGGGACGTCTACGTGGTCCAAGCTGCCGGCGGAACCCCTCGACGTTTAACGTTTGACGGACGCGCATCGCCAGCAGGGAATCTGGTGGTGGCGTGGGGTCTTGGCAGCGACCAAGTGGTGTTCCTATCCGACCGCGAGTCGGTCAGCTCAAAACAGATCCAGGCGTTCATTGTCCCTATCGCCGGAGGCCTAGCGGCCAAGCTTCCCATGGATCAGGCTGGATCCTTGGCCTTCTCCCCGGACGGGTCTTCGATCGCCTACACCCGCACGTTTACGAGCTTGGCTGCAAGGAAGCGATACGTCGGCGGACAAGCGGAAGATATCTACGTCTATGAGACGGCAAAAAAAGCTCTGCGCCGCATAACCGATTGGAAGGGCACGGACACGGCCCCAATGTGGGATGGTCGGAACCTCTATTTCTTGTCCGACCGGGGGCCCGGTTTTCGAATGAACCTGTGGCGCTATAGTTTCGACACGGAGCGCTTCGAACAACTCACCCATTTTGCGGATTTTGACATCGACACCCCGTCGCTCGGTGGTGGACGCATCACGTTCCAGCAGGGCGGGCGGCTGTGGGCTTTTGGCCTGGATGACGCCAAGCTGCGTGCCATCGCCATTGAAGTGCCCCGCGATCAGACGCGCACGCGCGTTCGGGTAGTGGATGCCAGCGCCTTGGTCCAGACGATGGACGTTTCGGGTGTCACGGATTTCGGCGTGAGCCCCTCTACGTTGGTGGCATCCGCCCTCGGCGAGCTCTTCACCTATGACCTGGCTTCGGGGAGCAGCCGAAACCTCACCCAAACGCCGGACGCTTACGAGCAGCACCCTGCCCTGTCCCCCAATGGCGAGTGGTTGGCCTACGTCACCCACGACAGTCACGCGCAGCAGTTGGCTGTCAAGCCGAGTAACGGAGGGTCAGAAAGAGTCTTGACGCGGTTTGCGTCTGGCGTGCTTTACCGCCCCACCTTCTCCCCAGATGCTCGGTGGCTGGCCCTGCCCACTGCCGGCAACGAGTTGTGGCTGGTGCCCAGGGAGAAGGGTTCGCCACGCTTGGTTCACACCAGCACCAAGCGAGAGATTCGGGACGCGGCGTTTTCTCCGGACGGTCGATGGCTGGCTTATAGCGCCACCCGGGAAACGGGGGTCTCAGCGATTCGACTTCATGAGATCTCTACCGGTAGGGAAATAGACGTGAGCTCCCCCATGGAGAGCGATCGGCTCCCCGTCTTTTCCGAAGACTCCCAGACCGTCTACTTCGTCTCTCGGCGGCACGAGCGCCCGCTTACGTCTGACCGCGGGGACGAAGCATCCTTCGCAACAATCGCCTCTGACGGGCTCTATGGGATCCGCCTTGCTCAGCTCCAAAAAAATGGATCGCCCCCATCTGCCTTCGCGCTCCCCGTGACTGGAGGCCGGATAGTGTCGCTGCATCGCCGCGCCAACGTTCTCTATTATTCACAGCGTCCGACAGAACTTCTCAATGGAGAAGATCCCTCCAGTGCCTCGCAGCTGAGGGCATATGACCTCGCGCGCTCTAAAGACGAGCAGGTCTTAGAAGAAGTAGAGACTGTGGCGATTTCTGACCGGGGAGGTCCGGCTGTGATTGGACGAGGTAGCAACCTCTACACAGTCGACTTGGGCATACCCAACCCAAGCGCTCACCAGTTGGACTTGGAGGGCTTCAAGGTCAATGTTGAACCACGCAAATCCTGGTCTTCTTCGTTCAACTACGCGTGGATGCTCGACCGTGATCTCTTCTTCAGTCCGTCAATGAACGGCAGCGATTGGTCTCAGGTCCGCGCCCGTTACCGCAAGTTCCTTCCCTTGTTGGGCTCGCAAGACGACTTCAACTACCTGATGCGGCAGATGCAAGGCGAGTTGGCCACTTCTCACGCGTTCGTCGCCGAGTCGACCGTCGGCACCGTTCAACAACCCCCAACCGGGAAGCTGGGAGCGGACTTTGCACTCGACGAAGAAAGCGGCCGCTACTACCTGAGGACGGTGCTTAAAGGCGATCCGAGCCGCGCAAAGTTCCGATCACCACTGTTTTCGCCGGCCACTGGTGTCGACGTCCAACCAGGCACGTTTGTGCTGGCAATTGATGGGCAGCCGTTAAAGGCACCCGCGGTTCCCGACGAACTTTTGGTAGGCAAGACCGGCACGGTGGTCTTGACGGTTGCAAACCAGGCTGGTGGCCAATCGAAGGACGTGAGCGTCACGCCTTTGATCAATGACTACAACCTTCGCCTCTACGATTGGATTCGCGCCAATCGAGAACGGGTTTCCGAGCTTTCTGATGGCAAGTTGGGCTACGTTTTTCTGAGCGATTTCGCGGACGCGGGCTCGGAAGACTTCGTTCGCCAGTTCCAAGGCCAGCTGGACAAACAGGGACTGATTTTTGACGTCCGCTGGAATCGCGGCGGCTTCACCAGCCAAGCCATTCTCAGCATCCTCCGGCGGGTTCACGCAGGACTGTTTGTGAACCGCCAGGGAGGTATCGAGCCCTTGCCGCTGTTTGTCGCGCCTCGCGCCATGGCCGTCTTGACCAACGAACACTCCGCCTCCGATGGCGATCAGTTCCCCTACTATTTCCGCCAGTATGGCCTCGGACCGCTCATCGGCCAGCGCACTTGGGGCGGCGTGCAGGGCATTAAGGGCTTCATGCCCCTGATGGATGGCACGCGCATCACCATCCCGAAGGATTCGCTTGCCTCCACGTCGGGACATTGGCTGATCGAGAACGAAGGCGTTTCTCCAGACATTGAGATAGTGCCAAGCGTTAAAGATTTTGACCCGGAATCCGATCGACATTTGGAGACGGCGGTGGCGGAACTTCTGAAGCGGGCCGCTCCTGCTGTCCTCACAGCTCCAGCGCCACTGCCCGCTTATCCTCAGGGAGGCGACGTGCCGCCCGCAGCCTTTGGCAGGTAGGCCGTCGGGCAGACGCTCAATTGGGCGTTTGCCGGGACCCCGCCGCTTTGATTGCAATACGACGCGTGCGGCGCCTGGATCGCTGTGCTGAAGCGTTTCGCGCCTGTGCAAGCAAAGTCGTTGCAGTCGACTCGGTCATTCCTCTCGCCACTTTTTAATATGGTCCACCAGCGCCCGTAGCTTGGGAGGCATGTTCCGGCGCTGGGGGAAGTAGAGGAAAAATCCCTTGAAGGGGGGCAAGAAGTCGCCCAACAACGGCTCGAGTTGACCCGCGTCTATGTATGGACGGAAGGTTGCCTCAGGGGCAAACGTGATCCCCCCGCCCGCGACCGCTGTTCGCAGCATCAACCGCAGGTCATTGGTTGTGATCTGCGGATTGACCGCTACGCTGAACGGCACGTCGCCTTCACTGAACTCCCATTTGTAAGGTGCGGCCGTCGGCGAAGGCCGCCAACCAATGCATCGGAAGTTGACCAAGTCCTTTGGATGACGGGGCCGACCGTGGGTAGCCAGGTAGCCAGGCGAGGCCACTGCCACCTCCCGCTGCTCTCCCGTCAGTGGCACTGCCACCATATCCAGCTCGATGACCTCCCCCAGCCGGACCCCGGCATCGTAGCCGCCAGCAACGATATCGAACTCTTCGTCCGTGACGGTGACATCGATGGTGATATGGGGGTAGGCGGCGGCAAATGAAGCGAGCAGCGGACCTGCCAAGAACCTTTCCGCAATAGACGTCACCGCCACGCGCAGTCGACCCTTGGGAGCGTCGTCACTTGAACTGAACTCAAGTGCCCGCTGTATGTCGGACCACGGCTGAGTCAGCGCGTCTCGCAAGTCCTCCCCCGCTTCCGTCAATCGCACCGAGCGAGTCGTCCGCGTGAACAGCGCAACGCCACGCGCGTCTTCCAACTTCCGGATCGCTTGGCTGACTGCCGAACGGGTCAGTCCAAGTCGATCTGCCGCCGCTCGAAAGTTCCTTTCCTCAGCCACAGCCAGAAAAAGAGGCACCAAGTTCATGTCAAGGGACAATGGTTACTCCTGCTAATCAATGCGTCAAACTCCGAAGGATGCCATAACCAATCGCGTCCATCTATCGTTGCGACTCTTTTCTACGGAGTTGGCCATGAACAAGGTTATTTTGATCACCGGCGCGTCCAGCGGCATCGGCGAGGCCATTGCAAGAGAGTTGGGTAAGGAGGGCGCCAAAGTCATGCTTGGGGCCCGGAGGCGTTCGAAGATAGACGAGATCGCCAAGGAGATCCGCTGGGCCGGCGGTATCGCCGAAGGCCGCGATTTAGACGTCACCGATCGCCAGTCCATGCATACCTTCGTTCAATCGGCGGTAGACACCTGGGGACGCGTTGACGTGCTTATCAACAACGCCGGCGTCATGCCCCTGTCCCCAATGTCGGCGTGCAAGCAGGATGAATGGGAGCGGATGGTTGATGTGAACATCAAAGGCGTGCTCTGGGGGATTGGAGCGGTCTTGCCCGTGATGGAGAGCCAAGGCAGCGGTCAGATCATCAACATCGGTTCCATTGGCGCTCTTCAGGTTGTGCCGACGGCTGCGGTCTATTGCGCAACCAAGTTCGCCGTTCGAGCCCTGTCCGACGGTCTGAGGCAGGAGAGCTCTTGCATTCGGGTCACCTGCGTGAACCCAGGCGTGGTGGAGAGTGAACTCGCTGACTCGATCACCCATGCAGAGACGCGCGAAGCGATGGATGCATACCGCTCCGTCGCACTGCAACCATTGGACATTGCAATGGCGATCAAGCACGTGATTAACGCCCCAGCCGGCGTCGACACGAGTGAGCTGACCGTCCGTCCAACCCGATCCGCTAACTGAGCAAGGGGGCAACGTGCATTGGTGCCTTGCCTGCATGGGGCGTTTCCCCATGTGCCCTTTGATTCACCTCCCCCCTCTTACAGATGAGAACTTGAATGAAACGCTCCAACCCCTACGTTGGTCTTTGGGTCACAGCGGACGGCCACATTCGACACCAGCTTCTACCCAACGGTCGGTATGTGGAAGCGAGAGGCAGGGTCGAGCGAGCCTATGAAGGCCGCTACGCAGTGCAAGGCACCCATATCGACTACTGGGACGACACCGGTTTCACGGCCGACGGTGACTTTATCGATGACGCCGTCCTGCACCACGCAGGCATGATTTTGTATCGTCGTTAACGGCATCAGACAGCGCAGGCCTCCTTCAAGCGGCGGCCCGAGGGCCGCCCCCGCGCCGCCCCGGCCTGCCGCTTCCAATCACTAAGGGTCCCGCGGTGCCGATAGCCGGTGGGGGTATGCGCGATGCTCACGACCTGATCGACCCTATTGCGTGCCGAAGGCCTGTCAAACTGCCCGCTGTCATTTTGGGCAACCGTCCGGTGGGTGCGCCCTTGGTCGCCCTCAGAATCAGTCGGTGAGACCATCAACCCTGCAGCTATGAAGCGTTACGACCGCCGGAAACTTAAGCGCTGCGGCTGCGGTGCCCATCTAGCACCGCCCCTACGGGGTCACCCAACGCTTAGAAAACCGGGACCCGGGGGCTGCCTCTTCCGCTGCGCCGAGGTCTGAACACGGCCGTTCAAGATCGCGAGGCCGTCTATGGCCCGAACCCTTCCCTGGTATGGAGCGCAACCCAATTGATATTGTTGGCGGACCTACGCACGCCTGCCCCAACCGGTCCCACGCGCGCCATCAAGCTCGCGGCCCGCGGGCATTTCCGGGTTTCAGATGCAACGCGGCCGCTGCATGGAATGACGCCGCCAGATCTTGTCACCGGAGAAACTAGGCTGCCCATCGTTTCCGGGATCGACGCCACGAAGGTCGCGCGATCTGTCGGCCATGCTACGTTTTGTTTCTTACCAGACACGCCAATGTTTGTGAGGCAGCGTCATCTGCACTTAAGCGCTCCAGCAGGGCTCTCGGGAGGCATGCAGGCACGGAAACCTTCGAGGCGCTCTCACGCTGAAACAGCACTCGATTCTCACCTCGACATGGTGGGCAAGCACAGCCGAACCAACGCATCAGAAAGCTCAGTTGCGCCCCCGCCGCCAGGCGCTGAGTTTCCTAAGCCCTATCGATTTAACGTCTCATTCCGGCGTTTCGAGAAGACCCAGTCTGACCAGGCGGCGCGGGATTAGGCTCGCTGGCGGCGATCAGGAGTTTCGCGACCGGAGGGGCGGACCGACCCGGGCGGGATGGGACGGATCTTCAAAAGAACATCAACGGAGCCGGGTGCCTAGGGGCACTGGGTGCTCCGGCACGCAGAGGCTGACGTTTCCGCGAGCAGGCAGAAGGATTCGCCACAATCCAAGGCGGTGGAAGCGCCGCATTCACAGACGGGGGACTGAGGTGAGCACCCCCGGCCTTCTGATCATCGACCTGTTCAGCAAGTTCGACTTTCCTGATGGCCAGCAACTCGCACCGCTGGCCCTTCGGGCCGCGAAAAAAGCCGGTCATATTCGAGCGGCGTTTGACGAAAGGGATTGGCCCGTCATCTATGCCAACGACAACTTTGGCGACTGGAAGTGCGGCTTTCACCAGCTGGCGGAGGTGTGTCGCCATTAGGACGGTCCGGCCGGTGACATTGCCCGGCTCCTTTTCCCTGGCCCGGATCATTACACGGTGCGCAAGCCGAAGCACTCGGCGTTCCTGGCGACCCCGCTGGCCGTGCTTCTCGCAAAGCTGGACGTTCGCACCCTGGTGCTTGTAGGCATGGCCTTGGATTCCTGTATTCACGCCACCGCTATCGACGCACACTCGCGGGAGTTCTCTACCGTTGTCATCTCCGACGCCACGGCGTGCCTGCCAAAGCGCCGGTCCGCCGCGCTGACGCTGCTGCGATCCACCGGTAGCGTCCAAGTGCGCACGACCGGAGCGCTGCTTCAGTCGCTCGAGAGCGGCCCTCGCCGTTCAACGATTGATCCTAATGGACGGAAATAGAGACATTCTTGAGCCCTTCGGGGCCGGCGTTAGGGGAGCAAGCCGAGCAAAGATCGGTGTGCGGCCACGCCCGCCAAGGCTCCCTCCCCCACCGCCAGGGCGATGTTCCCTGCAAACCGGGCTGCATCGCCGCACGCGAACACCCCTGGGATGGTGGATTGCTTGGCCGAATCGGTGGTGACGCATCCCGCGTCCTCGGTCGCGCAACCCAAGCATTTGGCCAAGCCGGAGGCCAACGTGGTTTCCGGGTGGACGAACAAGGCTTCCACTTCGCGGGAGCTGCCGTCTGCGAGAGTCAAGGACGCTTTGCCGGTCATGCCAACCAGGGCCTCCTTCTCCAAAGTCGCACCGATGCCCCTCAGCTGCAGAGAAAGCTCTTCCACCTCCGACGCAGAAAGCGCGCCGTCGTGGAACGCCGTGATCTGTCCCCACTGAGAAAGCGCCCTGACTTGGTCCATCGCTTCGGATCTGGACGCAATAAGCACGCCGATGGCTGTTCCGCAGATTTCATAGCCGTGGCAGTAGGGGCAATGGAGGACGGTTTTTCCCCATCGCTCCGCGAGCCCCGGGACGTCGGGCAACCGATCCTCCACGCCGTGCGCAAGTATCAGTCGCTGGGCCTGGTAGTAATCGCCGGATGCACAATCGACACGGAACCCTGCCTCGAGTGAACCGGTGGCGTCGGTGGCCTCATCGGTCGCCCATTGCACTCGCTCGTAGGCGAGCAACTGCCGGCGGCCGGTCTCAAGCATGGCTGCGGGGCTCGCCCCATCCCACCCCAAACACCCGTGCGCCTTCCCAGCGCGTTGGTTGCGCGGATGCCCGTGGTCTATCACCAACACCGTGCGGCACGCGCGCGCCAACTGCAAGGCAGCCGACATGCCCGCATAGCTTCCGCCGATCACGATGGCGTCGAAGGCAGGCAGGTCCTGCGAGGTTGGTAGGCTTGGACTGGTCATCTTCGCTTGCTCGATGGGGAGGGAATGCGCCGGGCGGGCGAGACACGCGATCGGCCCACTGGTTGGTTCAGAACAGCTCGGTCTGAGCCGGTGGGTAGACAAGCGCTGGCCCGACGGCCTGCGCCATCGGGTTCAGCGGATGCGGCTTGGGTTCGGCGTGGGACATGATGTGCAGCACCTCATGGCCCCGGTGCGTCAGCAGGTCGGAGATGAGACGTCGGTGGCAACGCCACCACGGTGCCTCCGCGCACATCAGCGCGGTCCGATGTTCGCCCCCCAGTGCAAGCACCTTCGATAGCCCGCCGGCGAACTCGGCGGTCGCCATGTGGTCTGCGTAGCCCTGAAACGCGGCGTTGTCCCATGCACCATTGGGCGAATCCGGCTGCACCTTGCGCCGCCCGCCCAGTTCAGGAATCCAGAGATACGCCACGCCGTGCGCTGGCAACGTTTCAGCCATCTGCTCGGATGCGAACCAAGGGTGACGACGCGATCCTGGGAAGCGACGCACGTCCGCGACCGCCGAGATGCCCTGTGCGGACAGCAGTTGTAAGAACTCGTCCCAAGGTCGAGTGGAATGCCCGATGGTCCAGACGGTCACCGGGGTCGGAGCGGGAGCATCGCACTGCATGAGGCTCATTGGACAGGAGCCGGCATCAAGCCCGCGTGCTCATCACGTGCTCGGCAGCTGCCAACGACGCTCGCGTCTGCCCGTCTACGCTCGGACACGACCGCGGGGATAGGGGCTAGTCGTTTCGGGCCCATTTCGACAAGTTCTGCTTCAACGCATCGATGCCCTCCCAGGGATCCTTGCGGCGACGTTTCAGCTTGCCCGGCACGTCCTTGATCGTGAATGCATCGGCCCTCTTCAACTTGGGCAGCTCGCTCCACGCCAATGGCATCGCGACGGGCGCGCCAGGCCTTCCTCGCAATGAATAGGACGCCACGGCGGTGGCTCCTCGTCCATTGCGGAGGTAGTCGACAAAGATACGCTTGTTGCGCAGCGCCTTGGTGGCCGTCGCGAGGAACCGCTGCGGTTCGGACTGCGCCAACGCCTCTGCGAACCCTTTGGCGAAGCGCTTGGTCAAATCCCAGTCGCACCCGGGATTCAAGGGCACCACGACATGAAGGCCCTTGCCTCCGGATACCCGCAGGAAGGACTCCAGCTCTAGTTGGGCCAGAAGCTTCCGGATATCAGTGGCAGCCTTTTTTACCTCCGCGAAAGGCACGTCTGGGCCGGGGTCTAGATCGAATACTACCCGGTCGGCACGGTCGGGCTCCTCCGCGTGGCTTCCCCACGGATGGAACTCCAAGGCATTGAACTGAACCAGCTCCAGCAAGCTGGCCGCGTCGCGCACTACGAGGTAGTGGGCGTTGATGCCGCTGTCCTCCTTCAGCTTGACCGAGTCCACCAGCTCCAGCCCGGCGGTGTGGTGCTTTTGGAAGAAGCAGGGCTTGCCGGTGCCGGCGGGACAGCGAATGATCGACAGGGGCCGATTGATCACCTCTGGGAGTAGGTGATCCATGACCGCCGAGTAGTAATCCCAAACGTCTTGCTTGGTATAGCCGTCGCCGGGGAAGAGAACCTTGCTCGGGGAGGACAGTTTGGGGGGCACGCGTTTGACTTGGGGCTTTGCGGCGGACCTCCCAGCGGAGGACGCGGCCGATACCCGTTTGCCACGGGCCGGTTTCGCCGGGGCGGCGCGATCCGAATCCGCCAAATCATTCACGTCCTTGTCGGCCCGCACGGCTTTCAAGGAAGCCTGGCGCAGCAGTTGCTGCCCCCCGATACCGCGATAGAACACCTCCACCACGAAGCGCGGCTCGAACCACGTGGCAGAGCGAAGATCGGTGTCCTCGGTGGGCACATGGGCCGTCGGCTTCTTGCCTCCCCCTTGGATCCTCTTGCTCACGTCCTTGATCAAGGCGTCGGAGAACCCGGTGCCCACCCGGCCCACGTAGAGCCAACCGTGTTTGGGATCAGGTTTGGCCAGAAGGAGCGAGCCAAAGCCGCTGCGGCTGCCTTTGGGGGCCGTATAGCCCACCACGGCGAACTCATCGCTGGCCAGCTGCTTCGTCTTGCGCCAGTCGTCGCTGCGGCCGGTGTGGTAGCCGCGATCGGCGCGCTTGGAAATGATGCCTTCGAAGTGCTGTTCGCCAGCCAGGCGGTAGGCCTCGTTGCCGTCGCCTCGGACGTGAGAGCTGAAGGCCAAATGGCCGGCCTGGCCCGCCAGCAGCTCCTGCAGGAGCGCCTTACGCTCCAACAGGGGTGCTGCGGCCACGTCCACGCCATCGATGTGCAGCAGGTCGAAGAGCGCGTAAGCCAACGCGCCTTGCCGCTCCCCGGACAACGTCGCTTGGAGCAGGTTGAAGTCCTCCTTGGTGCCCGATCCGGCGATGAGTTCGCCATCCAACGCCGCAGAGGTAAGGCCCAACGCCGCCACGGCGTCGCGTATCTCGGGGATCTTGTCGGTCCACTCCAACGCGTTGCGGGACCAGAGCCGGACGGCCCCATCGGCGACCGTTGCGAGGATCCGATACCCGTCCCACTTGATCTCATGGACCCATTGGTCGCCCTGCGGCGGGGCCTCCCCCAGCTTGGCCAACTGGGGCTCGAAGGGGCCGGAAGGCGGAGCCGCCTCTTTCGCTTTGGGCAGGGCCAAGGCCTTCTTGGCCCAGTTCTTCCGTCGCGCGCGCTTTGCAGGAAGGACTTTGAGCTTCTTCTTGTCGGCTTTACCGCCGCCGGCCCTCTTGATGTCTGCCGTTGGGGCCGCCGACACATCGGCGAGCAGATCGTCCGCTTCCAGATCGCTCGCATACGCATCGTCGTCCTTGAACAACAGCCACTGCGGCTGACGGGCCGGTTTGCCGGACCGGACCAAGTGCCACCCACCTTTGAGCTTGGTGCCGAAAAGCTCGAATCGCAGGTGACCCTTGGCAAGTTGTGCCTCTGGGTCTCCTTGGGTGGCCCAAACGCCGTGATCAAACTGGGCCACGTGCCCACCGCCGTATTGCCCCTTGGGGATCTCGCCTTCGAAGCTGGCGTAGTCGACGGGATGGTCTTCCACTTCGACCGCCATGCGCTTGACCTTGGGGTCGTAGCTGGGGCCCTTGGGGACGGCCCAACTCTTCAGGGCGTCGCCGATTTGCAGCCGGAAGTCGTAGTGCCGGCGGCTGGCGTGGTGAAGTTGGACCACGAAAATGGCGCGCTGCCCTTGCGGCAGCGCTTTACCAGGCTCCGGCTCCTTGGTCTGGTCAAAGCGGCGCTTGCGACGGTATTCGACCAAGGACATGACGGCTCCTCGTTACTTGCCCAGGTGCTTGCGAACGGCCGCAGCGGTGGGGCCCACGGCTTTGACGGCGGCCCGGAGCTCGTCGGCGGACACGCCCAGCGCCTTGGTCCAATACTGGAGCTCGTAGTCTTCGTTGACGTTGATGCGGTCGCGGTCCGGGCTGCCGGTGTTCTTCTTGTCGTCGCTCATGGGATTCTCCTTGGGTGATCAGGCGCTCTTTCGAGCCTTCCTGGCGGGGGACTTCTTTGCGGCTTTCTTTGCTGGGGCCTTCTTAACGGCGGCCTTCTTGGCAGGCTTGCTGTCTTTGGTGGAGGGCTTGGAGGCGGTCTTCACCGGCGTTGCCTTCGCCGGGGTGCGCTTGTTGGTCTCCAAGCTCTTTTGGAGCAAGGCCATAAAATCCACCACGTTGGTCGCCGAGTCCTCGCGGTGCTCCGGTTCCTCAAACGTCGTCGTGGCACCGGCCTGCTTGACCCGCTTCTTGATGATGTCGGACAGGCGCTCGCGGAACTCGTCCTGGTAGCTGTCCGGCTCCCAGTCAGAGGTCATGCTCTCAATCAGCTGCTTGGCCATTTCGAGCTCTTTGGGCGCAACCCGGTAGTCCGACGCCCCACCCTGCGGCAGTTTGTATTCGTCCGGAGCCACCAACTCCTGCGGGTAGCGAAGCAGGATCATGATCAACGCATCGCCTTCGGGCATCACCGCACAAATGTATTCGCGCGTGCGGATGACCACCCTGGCGATGCCCACCTTGCCGGTTTCCTTCAGGGTCTCGCGGAGCAGGACATAGCCTTTTTCGGCCTTCTTGCCGGGCACCAAGATGTAGGGTTTTTCGAAGAACCTCAGCCCGATGCTCTCGGCGTCGACAAACGCCTCCACGTCGATGGATTCGTGCGTCTCGGGGGCGGCCGCGGCGATGTCTTCTTTCTCTATGACGACGTAGCTGCCCTTGTCGTATTCGAAGGCTTTGACGATGTCCTTCCAAGGCACTTCTTCGCCGGTTTCGGCGTTGACCCGCTCGTAGCGAATGGGCTTTTTGTTTCGTGCGTCCAACATGCGAAAGCTCAGATCCATGCGACGCTCGCCGGACATGAGGGACACCGGAACGTTGAGCAGCCCGAAGGACAACGAACCACTCCAGATGGGCCTGGGCATGCCAGCCGCCTCCAATCCTAGGGCCTCTCGTTGTAGGCCCGCCCGCGTCGGCCGGGCGTGAACCCGGCCGACGCGGCTGTGTAGTTACTTTTTTGCTTCGACACCCGGGGTGGCATCGCGCACCATGAACTCCTCGGTGATTTCCGGCAGGTGGGCTGCAAGCCAGTCGGCCATGGCCTCTTCCTGCACGAGGATTTCTTCGCAGACCCGGGCCGTTTCTGCATCGCCCGCCGTCTTCGCCGCCGCGATCAGGGCCGTGTAGGAGGCAATCTCGAAGTGCTCGAAAACGTAGCCGGCCATCGCGCCTTTGACGATCTCATCGGAGGCCGTCATGCCGCCGACGGCCTGACCGAAGGCTGCCATCTTGCCCATGACGTCCTTGAGGGTCGACGGCGAGCCGCCCAAGCGCTTGATGCACCCTTCCAGCAGTTCGCGTTGACCGATGGTTTCCTGGATGTGTTCCTCGATGCGCGCCTTCAGCACCGGGTAGTGCTCGATGCGGGACGCCTGCCCCTTGAGCATGGTCTCCGCCTGCTGCTCCATTGCGTGTGCGTCGCGCAGCCAGTCCAACAGGTTCTCTTTGAGCTCTGCCATGGGTGTCCTCCTCTCGTGTCGGGCGAAGCGTTACCGTATCGAGGCTGGAATGCGGATCAAGCGATCCCCGAGTGAAGGCTTGGCGAACGGCGGAGCGTCCGAGACCGGCGATGTGCGGGCTTGGCGACCGATGGCCTTCGTGGTGAACGGCGCGCATGCAACGCATTCGCAGGCCATTGACCGCTCCCGCCCCATGCTGAACGCTCCTCAGCGCCAGGCCATCCTCATGACCCGTTCCGCGCTTTTGCTCGTCTTCTTGGCCCCCTCCCTTGCCTTGGCTCAGCAGGGGGACGGAACCGACGTCCAAGCCAACGTCCATACGTTCAAACCCGCCAAGGTAGATGCGACGCCCGAGCGCGTTCAGGCCCTGAAGGTGCCCAGTGGCTTCCAAGTGCGTCCCCTGGCGCAAGGCCTTCAAAATCCCCGGATCATCGCCGTGGGACCAGATGGGCGGATTTATGTCTCACGTCGAGATCAAGGCGATGTGCTGTTGCTGGAGGATGCCAATGAAGACGGAGCCTTGGACGCCGAACCGAAGGTGGTCTTCTCGCGTCCAGGGGCGCACGGCCTGGCCATCGCCAACGGGCAGCTGTATGTCGCCACGGCCAACGACGTGTATCGCGCACCCATACGCCCGGACGGCACGTTGGGTCCAGAGGAACGGATCATCAACGACCTGCCCGATGGCGGTCAGCACCCCAACCGCACGCTGGCCGTTGGCCCCGACGGGATGCTCTACATCAGCGTGGGTTCGTCCTGTAACGCGTGCAACGAGACCAATCCCGAGCACGCGGCGCTGCTGAGGTCCTCGCCGGATGGCAAGAGCCGGTCCATCTTCGCCAGTGGCCTGCGGAACACCATCGGCTTTGCTTGGGACCCCAAAACGGGGGAGCTGTGGGGGATGGATCACGGCATCGACTACTTGGGCAACGATGAGCAGCCCGAGGAGCTCAACCGCATTCAGAAAGGAAAGAAGTATGGTTGGCCCCACATCTGGGGCAAGGACGGGGTGAATCCCCAGAGCACACCGCCAGGGCAGATCAGCAAACAGCAATGGGCGGCGACAAGCGAGCCCATGGTGCTGGGCTACACCGCCCACGCGGCCCCCATGCAGATGCTGTTCTACACCGGGCAGCAGTTCCCGGCAGCTTACCGGGGGGACGCCTTCGTGACGATGCGCGGTTCCTGGAACCGCAAGCCGGCATCGGGCTACGAGGTGGTGCGGGTTCGTTTCGACGCCGGCAAGCCGGTCGGGTTTGAGCCCTTCTTGACCGGCTTCCTGGTCGACAACGGCCAAGCGCATATCGCACGGCCCGTCGGTCTGGCGATGACCAAAGGCGGTGCCCTGCTGGTCGGCGACGACGCCAATGGCGTTATCTATCGGGTGACCTACAGCCAAGGCCAAGCGGCCCCCTCCCCCGAGGCGGCGGTGCCTAGCGGGCCCTTGATGGCCCAAGTCAATCAAGGCTCAGGCGTGCCATTGGCCAAGGATCGGATCGGCAAAGCCGCTGCGTTCGAGATCCGCTCCCCGTCGTTCTCCTCGGGCCAAGCGTTGCCTTCCCGCTTCAGTGCGTATCACGACGATGCGTCGCCCGCTCTCTCTTGGAGCCCGGTGGCTGGTGCCAAGTCCTATGCGCTGATCATGGAGGATCCCGATGCAGCCAACGTCAAACCCTTCGTTCACTGGGTCGCTTACAACATCCCAGCGACCACGAAATCGCTGCCCGAGGGCCTGCCGGTCGATCCGCGGCTGCTGAAACCGGAGGGAATGCTGCAGGGGGCGAACAGCCGAGGATCGGTGGGCTATTTCGGCCCCAAACCGCCTGTCGGCGATTCACCGCACCGTTACCACTTCCAGCTTTTGGCCTTGGACACCATGCTTGATTTGAAGGCCGGCGCGGCGCGGGACGAGGTGCTAAAGGCCGCGAAGGGCCACATCCTGGGCGTGAGCGAGACCGTGGGCACCTACCAGCAGGTCGAGGCCCCGCTGAAATAAAAAAGGGACCCGAAGGTCCCGACCGGTGCCCAAGGCCCGGAAACTCAGTGAACCTCCAGTTCCTGGCAAAGGGACTGGAGGGCAGCGGCGATCTCTTTCAGGCGAAACGGCTTTTCAAGGAAGGGCGTGCCTTTGAAGCGTTCGGCCAGCCGGTTGGCCCCAAGGCCGGTCGTAAACAGGAACGGCACCCCCAACTCGACCAAGCGATCGGCCACGGGGTAAGACTCGACCCCGTTTAAGTTGACGTCCAGCACCGCAACATCGAAGACGGCTTCCTTGGCGCACGCCAAGGCTGTGGGCAAATCTTCGGCCGTCTTGGAGACGTCGTAGCCGACTTGGGCAATGGCCTGCTCCAAGACCATCATGAGAGTGGGCTCGTCCTCTACAAGAAGAACCCTTACTGCTTTGCGCCCGACCGTAGTCGTGCCCCCGCGCTGACCTAGCAACTCTTGTTGCTTATCGGGTCTCACAGCAGGTCCACTCGTTCTTTCCGAGCGCTGCAGGAGCATGACGAGAAGCAATCGGATCCTCATGGAGCGGTCCGGGCTCTTGCGTAGATGAAAGACCGGTGGTCGCTGCTACAGCGAGGCGTTGTCGAATCGGCGAATATGCAACGTTGGCGCTTACCACCCCGATCCTTCCAAAGGATGGTCGGCCCGAGTGGGCCGACCGTTATCGTGTCACCAAGATCGCTGGTAGTGGTATGGGTTCTGCCACGAGCCGATGTATTACCTGACTGACCCGAAGCGTCGTTGACCGAATGCCGCAATAGGCTGTCTCTCGAGGGCCATCATGCCGGTCCCGAAGCGCTGCTCTGGCAAGATCGAGACGCACGTCAGTCGTCGTGCCGTCGTCTTCCCCCCCCGGATCTCCGGCAAACGATGGCTCAGCCGACCGCCTCGCCGCTCAACTCAGCTTGATAGCTGGGGTAGTCGGTGTAACCCTTGGCTCCGATCACCCCGTAGAAAGTGCTGCGATCAGGTTCGGCCAGCGGCCAGCCGTTCTTCATCCGCTCCACCAGATCGGGATTGGAGATGAACTGCGTGCCAAAAGCGATCAGATCGAGCTCGCCCTTTGCCAGCTCTGCTTCAGCAATGGCTTGCGTGAAACCACCTGCGCCGATCAGCGTGCCTTGGTAAGCCTTGCGGAAGGCTGCGCCGAAACCTTCTGGCGTACCCGCGGCGGAGATCGTGGTCTGATAGTTCAGGTGCACGTAGGCCAGGGCCCGCTCGTTCAGCTCATAAGCAACGCTGGCCCAAGTCTCCTCTTCGCCGTCGAAGGCTTCCATGTCGTAAATGCGGCCGAACGGAGAAACACGCACGCCGACCTTGTCACCGCCAATCTCGGCGGCGATGGCATCGATGGTTTCCAGGAGCAAACGCTGGCGGTTTTCGATGGAGCCGCCATATTGATCGTTGCGGGTGTTCAACTTGCTGCTCAGGAACTGGTCGAACAGGAACGCGTTGGCGGCCATCACCTCCACGCCATCGAAGCCGGCATCCATCGCACGGCGTGCCGAGGAAGCGAAATCCTGGACCACGCGCTGGACCTCGGCTGTGCTCAGGGCACGCGGCGTGCTGGGCAGCACCGGACCTTCTTTGCCAGGTTCAGCCCATGCGTAGACCATGGTCGTGGTCGCCGGGATCTCACCCGACGAGACCGGCGCGGCGTTGCCCGGCTGAAGCGACACGTGCGACAGGCGGCCCACGTGCCAAAGCTGAGCAAAGATCTTGCCGCCCTTGGCGTGAACAGCTTCGGTCACCTTGCGCCAGCCGGCCGTCTGTTCGTCAGTGTAGAGGCCCGGCGTGTAGAGGTAGCCACGGCCTTCTTCGGAGACCGGCAGGCCTTCGGTGATGATCAAGCCCGCGGATGCTCGCTGAGCATAGTAGAGCGCGGTCAGTTCGGTCGGGGTGTGGTCCGGAGTACGCGTCCGGGTCATCGGTGCCATGACGACACGGTTGGCCAGCGACAGGCCCGCCAGGTTGTGGGGTGTGAACAGCTTGCTCATGGGATTCTTCTCGTCTTATTTGTTGCAGCCACGTCGTGGCCGTGGTCGTTCAGTGGACTAAGCGCACCCGGTCACTGGCCCAAGATTTCGAGCGTCGGGACCATGCGAATGGCTTTGGAAAAGTTGGCGTAGTTCGCGGAGGTGCGAGTCACGATGCGGTGCAGTTCTTCCACCTGATCGCGAGTGCCATTCGTGCGCAGGCGCACCGTGTAGGTGACTTCGTCGTAGCCCGGGTTGACGTTCTCGTCCAACCCAAGCACTCCGCGCAGATCCAGTGCGCCGTCGGTCTCGATTTCCAGGTGCTCAATCGCAATGCCCATTGCTGCTGCGTTGACCGCGTAACCGACGGAAAGGCAAGCATTGAGCGCCGCCATCAGAAGTTCCTGGGGATTGGGCGCGGTGTTCTGGCCAAGGAACTCCAGCGGTTCGTCTGCCGCGATTTCGAAGTGACGCGGGTATTCCTCTCCACGCATGGAATAGCGCTGGACGGTCGCCACGGTGCGGGTCTGGTTCTCCCACTTGGTTTTGACGTTAAAACGGGCGGTGCGCTTTTCCGGATTGGTGGTCTCCGCTACTTCCTGAGCAAACGCCTGAAGGGATGCCACATCGATGCCGTTGAGATGATTGTTCATGAGACTATCCTCGTAGTGCGCCAGAGGCGCGGCGGGCAAGCCCAGCTGCTGGGCACCCGATTCGTTGGTTATCGTTGGGGGTCAGCGGCAGCCGTCTATGCCGCAGCTTTCCGCCGCCGAGTCGTTCATCGATACCGGCGCATCCACCGCGGCATCGAGCAGTGCACGTTCGAACACGGCGCTTTCCTGAGCGCCAGAGAGATAGAGCTTGTTGTTGAAGACAAAGAGCGGCACGCCGTTGGCCACTTGGTTGGCATCGGCCTCGTCCTGGGCGATCTGATTTGCAGCAGCGGGGACGTTGACCTCAAACCCGGAAACGCCGAGTTCTTCAGCCAGCGCTCCCAACACGTTGGGGTCAAAAATATCCAGGCCGTCGGTGGTGACCGCCTTGTAGAGTCGTTCGCTCATCTGCTTGGCCTGGATCGGCGAGGCAATGCTCTTGACCAGCGCATGCGCTGCGGTCGTGTCGCCAAAGCGCATGGTGTCGAAGCGATAGTCCAGGCCTTCCGAACGCCCCTGCTCTCGCACCGCTGCCATCATTCGCTCGGCCCCTTGGGCCCCGCCGAACTTCTGGTAGAGCGCTGACTTGAACGCCATCGGGGCCGCGCCGCGGGCCAGACGGTAAGCCTTCTCAGACACGGTCACGCTCACCTGGCCCGAAACCGCGGCCACTGCTTTCTCGAACCGCCGCTTTGCGATCCAACACCAAGGGCACACGAAATCTGCCCACACCTCGACTTTCACTGACTTCATCGTGCTCTCCATTCATGAGCCGAATGCCTCCCATGTAGTAGGTAGGTATTCAGATCGAGTTCTTAGCTCTGCTGTGGCCTATTGGCTCAGCAAGGACCGATCAAACGAGGCTTACGCTTCTTGAATCACGCGGAGAATCAAGCGCTCATCGAGCGTGCCGGCGGATTGGGTCGCCCATCCAATGAAACTGGAACCTTCCAACAGGCTCAACAGCGCATGCGCCTTCGGCCGAGCACCGGATCCACGGGAAAACTCACCCGCTTCCATGCCGGCGTCGAACACGGACTCCAGCCAATCCAACTGCATGTCGAAGAAGCGGTGGGTCAGCTGCTGAAGGCCCGTCGGCAGGGCCGACATTTCCGCTGCCAATGCACCGCACAAGGGCAGCACCCCGCCAGTGGCACTGGCCTGGAAGGCCTTCACAAAGCCCTCCACCCGCCCCAGCGCCGTGGCGTTCGAGCGTTCGATGACCGCAAAGTCATTGCGCACACGCTCGACATACTCTTCCACGATCGCCGTGCCCAAGTCTTCCTTGGTCGGGAAATGGTGGTGAATGCTTGCCTTGCGAATGCCCACCGTGTCGGCCAAATCCGCATAACTGAAGGCTGCATAGCCCTTTGTGCGCATGAGGCTCTCGCCAGTTTGCACCAAGGCTTCGCGTGTTCCCAGGGCCATACAGTGATCTCCAAAAGTTGCTTCTGTGGCCCAGACTACCTACCACATGGTAGATAGTCAAGGCCGACGCGGTCGGTTCTTTGGGCGGATTAAGCTTCCAACTCTTCAAACGCTTCGAAGGCCCTGGAAGAGTAGACGTAAGCCGCTCCCGCGTTCAGTGCGATGGCTGTGCCCAGCGCAGCGGCGACTTCTTCTTTGGTCGCCCCCGCCCGTTTGGCTGCCCCCGCGTGGGCCGCGATACAGCCGTCGCAGCGGGTAGTGACCGCCACCGCCAAGGAGATAAGCTCGTGCGTCTTGGCGTCGAGGACATTGCCTTCGCGGGTCGCCGTTTCCAGCTTGTGGAAAGCCGACGCCACGGGTGCGTTCGTCTTGTTGAAGCGGGTGACACGCTTGATGACGCCCGACAGTTCGTTAAGCCATTTCTTTTCCATTTGCCTCACCTTTTGACTGATTGGTGGGTGCTCTTAGCGCGCGGCCATGACGCCGCCATCAACATCCCATACCGCCCCGGTGACCCAGGAGGCCTTGTCCGACAAAAGGAACGTGACGGTTTCTGCTACGTCGCGAGGCGAACCGTTGCGGCCGAGGGGATGAACGTTGTGGAAACTCTCAAGCGCACCATTGAGCTGGTCGCTTGGAATGAAGCGTTCGAAGATCTTGGTTTCCACGATGCCAGGACTGACCGAGTTGACGCGGATCTGGTGCTCTGCCAGCTCAGCGGCCAGGTGCTTGGTCATCGCGTCGAGCCCGACCTTGGCCATGGAATATGCCGATGCCGGAACGGTCTTCATCGCCTGACGAGCGGCGACCGCAGTGACGTTCACAATGGCACCGGGCTTCTTGCGGGCCACCAGAGCTGCTGCTACTTGCTGCGTGATGAAGAACATCGATCGGTTGAAGCTCAGGAAGTTGTCATAGTCCTCCCCCGAGTGCTCCAGGAACGACTTCGGATAATAGATGCCTGCGGAGTTGACCAGCAGATCAATGTCGGCGTGCTCTGCCTTCAAGTTGGCCAACAGCGCTTCGACCGCCGAGGTCTTCGAGAGGTCGGCCGCATACGCGGAGACCCTTTCCTCGCCTGCGATCAACGCAAGCGAGCGACGAGCTTCCTCGGCCTTCTCAGCGCGGCTGCCGATCACCACGACCGAACCGCCTTGCTCTGCCACCATCTCTGCAACCGAAAGACCGATGCCGCTGGTGCCACCGACGACCAAAAGCTTGCGACCTGCAAAAAGCTGGTTCTTCATAACTGCTCCTGTGGAATATGCCTACCTACTGCTTGGTAGGTATGCTGATCATTGCGGCAAAAGAAGTCAACACGGCCGCGGACGATCATTCACCGTTTATTCAGGCTTATCCGAGGGCGGGGGACGCTATTTGAGACTTGTTACGTAGGCGGTAATCGTCAGCAGTGACAGAACTGTCGTGCCGAGCACCGTCGCGGCAGTCGTGCTGGCTTCTCGCTGATGGAACTCGGCAAGCATGAATGGACCGGTTCCAGTCGGCAGTGCGGCCATCATCACAGCGGTGTGGGTTAGTAGCGGGGGCAACTGGAACACGTGAACCGCCAGCACCCATACCAACAGCGGCTGAAGGATCAGCTTTCCTGCCCCCAACAGCGCCGCGCTCTTGCCGGTACCCGGCGCAATGTTCCGGCGCTCTCCCAGGAAGAGACCCAATGCGATCAATGCACAAGGGGCTGCCGCCCCCCCAAGAAGCTTCAGGAAGGCTTCCAAAGGCGCAGGCGGTGACAGCCCTGTGGCCATCGGAATGAGTCCGAGCGAAGGCGCTAGAAGCAACGGGTTGCGCACCAGGGAACGGGTTACTTTAAGAAGGACGTGATGGAGGCGCTGTTCGCTCTGAAGCCCGATTTCGATCAACACGATCGCCACGGCGAACAGCACGCAAACGGTCAGCAACGTGGCCACCAAGGTTGGCGCCAACGACGGCGGACCCAGCACAGCTGCGGCCAGCGGGAACCCGATGAAGCCGGTGTTGGCATACGAGGCGTTGAGCCCGTCGATGCTGGCGTCGGCCAGAGCATGACCGGCCAGACGCCGCAGGACCACGGTTGCGACGAACAGCAGCGCGGTGGCACCACCGAAACTTGCGATAAATCCGGGCTGCCAAAGCTCTTTCCAGTGGGCGTTGGCGACCACGTCAAACAACAACGCTGGCAGGGCCAAATAGACCACGAATCTGTTCAGCTCACTTGTGGAGTGCGGACCCATCGCCCCACTCCGACGCGCCGCCCAGCCAGCAAAAACCAATGCGAAAATTGGCAGCACAATCGCCAGAACGTTCAACATGAATTAGGCCGCCGCGAGGAAAGCAAAGACTTTAGCGCCCGGTATCAATGCACTCCAATGCTTTTTCCCTCCCCCAGCGATACTCTTGGCGCATGATTGAGACAAAGACGCTCCGATACTTCCTCACCGTCGCCGAGACGCTCCATTTCGGTCGTGCGGCAGCCCTTCTCCACATGACGCAGCCGCCGCTGAGCCGCCAGATTGCGGCGTTAGAACGCGCGTTGGGCGCAACGTTGTTAGAGCGCGACTCCCGGCACGTCCGGCTGACACCGGCGGGGATACGGTTTCGAGAGGATGCAAGGGACATCCTGCTATCGTTGCAGCAAGCTTGTCTCACAGCCCGGCAAATCAGCGCCGGCGAACAAGGCAGTGTGGAAGTCGGGTTCATGATGCATGCGGCGCACAGCTCGATGCCGCCCTTGGCCAAAAGCTTCATGTCAGCCCATCCCTTGATCCATTTGCGACTCCGGGAGATGTTGCCCATGGCGCTGATGGACGGAGTGCGCTCGGGAGCAATCGATGCAGGCATTGGCTTTCCGCCGCCGCCGGCGAGCGATCTGTCTACGATGGTGCTGCTGGAAGAACCGCTTTGCGTAGCGGTCCCGATCGGGCACCCTTTGGCGACACGTGCATCCATCCAAATAGTCAGTCTGGAAGGAGAGCCCCTGATCACGGCCCCGGCGGACGTTGTACCCACGCTCCGCGACGCTATCGAGGGCTGCTTTCGATCCGCTGGCTTGCGCCCACTTATCCGTTTGGAAGTCCAACTGCAACAGAGCATCGTCAGCCTTGTCGCCAGCGGCCTAGGTCTGGCGCTGGTGCCAGGGTCGCTAAGCCGCATGGGGATGCCTGACGTGACATTCATCCCATTGGACAACCCGCCAACCCTCCAGCAGGTTCTGTTTTGGCGCACTGCAAATCGAAACCCCGCCTTGTCACACCTCCTGACGACCTTGGCCAAGGAACCCGCTGCGGCGGGCGAAGGCAGAGCCTAGAGAGATGGCACAGTGGAAATCCGCGGCATCCGTCTGCTGCGGGTCGACGGACCGCGCAAAAGCCGACCCGGCAACACAGGAGTGGGGACTTGAACCGTACCGATCACTGGCACGGCGGAATCCACGGACGCATCAGCATGGCACTGCGGCCGCACGCCATTCTCCATTGCAGAAGCATCCCGAATAGAGGCGAACCCCCATGAGCCCCCTCGCCATTGAAGGATGAACAATCCGGTGATGCACGTGTCCAGCTGCCTCCGAAGCAAGACCGCATCGCCTGCACGAACGCGCTTCACACGCCAAGAGGTCACTGCTGTATCCAGCCCGTTTTCAACAAGTCTACCGATTGGCCATTTACTGACGCTGTGGCGTGAACAATCTGAAAGCGCGCGCGGAAGCTGCAGAACTCTTGGGATTTCATCGGAAGTAGCGCGCTTGAGCGGAAGGGGTCGGTTTCTCGGCCGTCCAAGCCCTCTTCCATGGTGTTCAGCCCAAAGGGGCTGAACGCCAACGTTTGCCTCATCTGCCGTCCTTCATTGCTGCTCAACACCAAAGTGAGTCGAAGATCTGCGATCTCTCCGAGCTTATCGGTGGACACAACGAAGTGCGGCTCGCAGGCCAAGCGCCCCCCGCGGCCACCGTGGAACGTGGAGACATGCTCCAAACGTAAGGTCGGCGGCGATCCGCTCACCACACTGCGCGTCTCTTGATCGCGATTGCAGTGGGCCAGGAAGGCGGCATCCCCTTCCGAATCCACACGCTGGTTCCGCTGGGCCTGGCGATACTGAAGTGCTTTAGTGCAGTCCACCGGCACCCCTTGCCCGTTGTAGTGCATCCAGCTCAAGAATCGGAGCGCTCGCGGCGAATCTTCTTGGGCCGCTTGTTCGAACAGGCTTCGTGCCTTGGCGTAGTCCACCTGGACTGTCTCTCCAAGGTAGTAGATCTCGCCCAGGTTCTCGAGCGAGTCTTGGTCGCCCTGTTCGGCCGCGCGTTCGAACCACGCCACGGCCTGCTGCGAATCTGGATCCAATCCCCAGCGGCCTTCTCGATACGCCAGCCCAAGCAGATTCTGGGAGACCGCATCGCCGGCCTCTGCCGCCCGACGCCACCACTTCAGGGCTACTGCGTCCTTGTCATCCACATCGGCATAACTGCGATTGTAGAAGCCGCCTACCAGCCGGAGCATCTCGGGGTCGTTGTCCTGTTCTGCCCAGAAGCGCGCCAGACGCAGCACGTCGCACTTGCCGAACCCAAGCCGTTCCATCAGTGCGCGATCGTCAGAAGACGCCGATCCCACGTAACGCTCCAGGTAGTCGATCACCGGCAGGCGCATTTCCATGTCTGCCTGGGCTTCAGCCAAGCCCTTGTAAACGATCCGACGCTGGCGTTCCAGCTCGCCTGGGTCCTCAATGCCGTCTTTGCTGATGAGGCGAACGTAGCGCCCGGCCTGCCCGGCGTCCTGCGGCACGCCAACCCCGAACTCGTAAAAGTAAGCGGCCTTGGCACATCCTTTCCTGCCGTCAACGCTGCACGCTTGCGCATAACTGGCGATGGCCTGATGGATGTCTCGCGCCACACCGATGCCGTGTTCAAGCAAGAATCCCTTGGCGACGAGCGCATCCGGATCGCCAGACTTGGACAGCTCGCTTAACGAGCTGAGCGCTGACGCGTCGAGCCGCATCGCCCGTTGCACGAGGTAGTTCGATTGCAGGGGTTGATTGGCGAGGCTTGCGAACGAGATACTCGCCAATACAGCGCAAACGGCAGTCTTGATAAAGCGGGGCACGGCAACTTCCTGATGAAGAGCCCAATCCTTCTACGAGAGGGCCAGATCTGGATTATAGCGCCCGCCTATCCAGCCGACATCCGATGTAGGGGTTTCCGGCCCCCGTGAGGTCCCGATAATAACGTCAGTCGACAGGCGTTCCGACTGCCGATCTAGATTCTTGCGCCGAGCCGACGAATGAGCTAAAAAGCAATCGCTGGTCGCTGAAGCGTCGGTGTTGTGCCCGCATAGCCAATAGGCGCCGGGTGCCCGAGGTCCACCAAATGGGGGCGCGGGAATCTTTTTTCGATTCCGGAGCCACCCATGACCGCCAAACGCCGCAAATCGCTTCGTATCTCCGCCTTCCACGCCCAGCACGGCCGCTGCTTCTACTGCGGTCTGCCGATGTGGCTCGCTGCTCCTTCAGAGCTCGGGCTGAAGCCTGGCAAGGCGCGCCCCTTCCAATGCACCGCTGAGCACTTGGTCGCCCAGCAGGACGGGGGCCGAGATGTATCCGGGAACGTGGTGGCCGCGCATGCCCGGTGCAACCAGTGCAGGCACAAGCGAACGGGACCAGCTCCTTCCGCTGAAGCGTTCCGGGCGCTGGTTCAAAAGCGCCTGGCAGTGGGAAGATGGTGGTCCAGACTGCCGCCAGGGATTGCACGTGCTTCTGTATGACCTCATCAAGCTCTACGAACCTTCGTTTGATCCGGCCCGCACCAAGGTTCACTTGGCCCGAAACAATAAGATCGAAGATCCGATCGATGTTTGGCTGGACGGCCGGTTTGACGACTGGCAGTGCTGGCAGCGGCAGCGGAACTTTGACCGGGACATGGTCTTGTCCCTCATCCAAATCCCCAACACCTACCGTTGGATGTTCGCCGGCCTCTTCCGATCCGTGGGAAGCAGGCCCGATGTGGATGCCAACGGAACGCCCCACGTTGACTACACCTTGGAACGCATCGACAGCACACTTGCGTTAGAAGGGCGCCTCTTCGTGACGGGGAAATACGTCAGCCGCACCTCCTATCTGAGAGGCGAGACCCTCTCTGGGGACATGGTGGTGCACGAACTTCTGGCAGAAAAGCTGGGAGACGGAGAGTTCCCTGGGTTCGGACAAGTGGACATCGACAAAGATACCTTGGACCGTATCGTTGCCAGCGGCAACAACTCTTGGCGTGCGGCTCTTTCCAGTGTCAAAGGCATCTATCTCTTAACGGACAGCAAGACCGGCATGCTCTACGTCGGAAAAGCAGACGGCGACGCCGGCATCTGGGGACGCTGGTGCCAGTATTCGACCACCGGGCACGGCTGGAACAAGGCCTTGGTCCAAGAGTTCGGCATCAAGGCCACAGAGCGCCAGCGCGATCTCCGCTTCTCGATCCTCGAAGTCATGGACCGGCGCTCCCAAGAGAGCCAAATCGACAAGAGGGAGTCGCACTGGAAGCGGATCTTGATGTCCCGCAACGGCTACAACCGCAACTAGCAATGTTCAGCTGAGCCGCAGCGAACCGTCATGTTGTGATCGTAAGCGGCATGCCCGAGGCACGCCGTTTTGGGCACAGGACGCTCTTTCAGACAGGCAGGCGCTCGGCGATCCAATCCATCCATCCGGATTGTGCAGCCGTCGCATTGGCACTCAAGGCTCCACGCCCGGGGGCTGCCCCACGGCCGCGGCTCGCACCTCTTGAAGGCGCAGGGACAGCTTGCTGGCAGAGACCTTCCCTCCGCGACTGCCGCGCGCCTCGCGGACAATCGCCAGGGCCATGACCACGGCTTGGAGGAGATCCGATTTCGTCCGCCCCTGCTCGCTCCACTCGCCCGGAAGGGCGGCCAATGCAGCGACCGCGTCCTTCCCTGACAAGTATTGGACGCACGTCAAGGCGGACCAGTGAAGCCCAAACTCAGTGCGCAATCGCGTTCCCGCCTCCTCTTGCAAGAGCGTTCCGTCGGCCATGTCGAGCAACACGTGTGCAGCGGCCAACGCCTTGGCACGGGCATTCGCAGGGCCTTTGTCCACGGGATTAAGCAGCCGGCTTCGGCTTGGCCTTCTTGGCAGGTTTCCGAATCGGCTTTGCCTTCCCTGCCTTCTTGGCGACTTTCCCCACCCTCGCAGCTCCCTTAGACGCGGCCTTCTTCACCTTCCCAGCGGCGGGCGGGAACTTGGCCCCAGGGTTGGCTTGCGCCCACGCCTTGCCGTCGGCCGACTTGGCCCATGCCGTGAAAGCCTTGGGTGCCAGCCCTCGGCCTGCCCAAGTCTCTCCCGTCGGGAGTCGATACTTGGGGGCGACTTTGCCGAGCTTTCGGCCTTTCAGGGGCCCAGTAGAGGCTTTGGGGGCTCGCGCCGGCTTGACGTCGATGGCCTCGCCGATGAGCTTGGCAACTTGGCGACGCTGGCCGGGGCTGAGAACCTTCGCATACTTCTGAAGCACCGCGATGGCCTTGGGCACCTCACCGTCGCGTTTCTCCACCAGCCGCTTTTGGGCTTCGAGTTGCTTGATTTCCGCGTTGATCGACTGGAGAGTGGTCAAGGCCAAGGCAAATACTCCGTTGAGGACAAGCAAGGGTTATAGCCCATTGGCGGGACAAGGGCCAACGCAGGACGAACCCTTCGACCCGCTTAATCACGATAGCGCCGAGCCTTTTCATATTGTGATCGTAGCGCTGAGATATGATCCCACCATGCCCGTTCGCCCCGACCTCGCCTACGATCTACTCAAGACCTTCAGCAAACTGGAGTTCCAGCTTCGACGGCATGGAGATTTCTTCCGGAAGGATAGGCAAGGCGATCCGATTCCCGAAGTGGCTTGGCGCAAAGTGGAAGACCGCGCCCGCTCGCTTGGCGACGCCATTTTGGAAGAAGTCCCCGAATGGGCACGCAAGCGCCTTCTTGGTCAGCGCGACGAACGCCCCATGAAGCAGAAGATCGTGGAGGAGGACGGGCGCTTGGTGGCCCGTTTCATGCCTAGCCCCTTGGATGCAGACTCAGATGCAGTGGCCCTCGTCCAAGCCATGCAGCAAGTCCGCAACAACCTCTTCCACGGCGGGAAGGAAGATTCGGAAGATGATCCATACGCCGAAGACGACGACTGGGTGTATGCCGCGACTCAGGTTGCCCTCGCCCTCCAGAGCGCCCTGGCGAACGGATGGCTCGACAGCAGCGTGGAGTAGCAACTCAACGGCCAGCGCCATGCCATCAACGGCTCGGTGAGTCAGGGTGAGTGAGGAGTTGGCGGCGGCGTCTTGAAGGTCGGACACCCGTCCTGGCGCATTGCTTTGGCATAGAAGGATGGAAGTTCCAAAGCGGTCACCCCCTCTTCCACGGCCAGACGAAGCGGGATGCCCTCCCAGAAGCTCACGATGGCATTTGAGAATGCATCCAAATGCTCCTCGGTCACGCACATGTGGGTGTAGTCCACGTAGCGCCACGACCCCTCATCTGATTCCATCTGGGGGACGAATCGAGGGAAACGCTGCTTCAAGGCTTCGAAGGCCGGGCCTTCGCCATGCTTGAAGACGTTGACGACCAGTCGAAGGGCCTCGAGATCTTGGTAGTGCAGCGTTGAGGGCACGTCCCACCCGAAGGCGACCAACAGCTCCTCCAGCTGAGTCCAGTCGCACCGCCAGATCTGATCCCGGGTCTTCTCTCCAATGACCCACCCGGCTTGGCGCAGTTCGCGGGCAACGCGGACTCGAAAGCTCTTTTCGAAGTGGTGATACATGCCAGCGGCGATACCCAGAAGTGTGCGCTCTCGCATTTCATGGAGCAGGTCGTAATGTTCGAGGCTCCGATGGAACGCCGCCTCGTAAACCATGGACATGTCCCATTGCTCAGGGTCGAAGCACTCTGGCGGATTGTCCAAGCACTCCTGCTCCATGGCTTCCGCCTCTGCTTCGATCGCAGCAAACGGCGTCAAGAGACGGGCTTTGGCTTGAGCCAAATAAAAGTGCTGCTCTTTGACTCGCAAAGTGATCTCTTCTGCCATGAAACAGAAGACGCCCCTGCGCCTGCGCGTGACCAGGACTTGCATCGTCGGCTCCGTTTTCTCTTGAGGGCCTATGGCGTGGAACGTGAGGCATACGGCTGGAACTCAGTGCCGACAAGAACAAGTGCTTCCGCCGTCGAGGACTCGAGAACTTCCGGTTCATTGGCCTGAATGTCCTCGAGGAACTCCTTGAAGATCTTGCCACTCTTCTTCATGGCCATCTCCCCCCCACGATGGCCATCCTTACCCTGCACCGCCATGATGAGGGACTGCGCACCGGCCAAATCCTTCAGCAAATCACCAGAAAGCGGCATCAAGATCGAGTCAATCGGATCGCCAAACACTTGCATATGACGCTGCCAATGCATCTGGCCGTCTTCGGTGATGATCTGGTTCCCGACGCCTGCCAGGCCAATCGTGCCCGTGCCGTAGACGCACCCCTTCTTTCCGGTGAACGTATCGGCTTCGCACTTGGGGCTGGCTGTTAAAGGCATCCCAGCGCAGAGCAGCCCAATCAGAAGGCTGCAACGGAGACCCAAAATCAGCATGCGTTTCATTCACGCCCCTTCTGGTTGTCATTCGATTCAGCGCCATTCTTCACGGCAGACCTGGCCTGATAGGTATCCGTGACGAACCACACGTAGGCAAGGGCCGCATTTACCGCCAAGCGGGCATGTCGGGGCTGAAGACCCCGATGATTGCCCCGGGGGCCATGCCCCGTGCCATACCTGCCGCGCAACTCTGCCAAGTGATTGGTCATCGCTGTCAGGTTCCTCAAGATAAGCCTGATGTTGTCGGCACCCTTGGCGCGGTCACTCACGTCTTCGGGGACGAGCTCAAGCTCCTTTGCCACCCGCTTGGTCAGGTCATTGATATCGCTTGATTTGCCGAGATCTACTCCGAGGCGGCCCAAGATCGTCTTGCAGCAGGACTCAACAAAGTCCTTGGCCGCTCCAATGGCGACCTCCGGATCGGCCGTAATGGCGTTCTGCATCCGCTCGATCTGACGAGCCATGGCACCGGCCTCCAAGAAGTCCGCAACTGCCTTTGCCTGCTCTATCGCCTCACGACCACCGTGGTTGAGTTGCTGGGGAACGTATCGCGGCCTGCCGGCGATTCGCTCCTCTTCCACCAGCTCCCAGCCCGCGCGACGCAACTGATCGTTGAAGTGCTGAACAATCTTTTCAGTCTCAGCGCGATCAGGGCGGACCACCGGGTGCACGATCTCGCACAGGAAGCGGAGAAACGTATCCGCTGGACCATCCAACAGCGCAAACCGATCGTCATCAAACACCCAATACTGATCCCAGTCATCGTTGTTGATGCGATGCTGGTAGATGTCGCCCGCAGCGTCTTTGAACCTACTGTCCGTGGATGGCAGCCGGCGCAGTTCGAAGATTCGACTGAGAAACTCCGGGTCTGGCAACACACCGAACACATTCACCTGCTCCATGCGAAGGCCATCGAGGATGTTCCGACGAACGGTCCTTGAGAGTCCTTCAGTCGGCTCCTCGCGCCAGTTGAAGCCCGGCTCCAAAACCGGGGTCAAGTGAACCGAATAGTAATCCTGGGCTTCAGGGGGAATAGACGCTTGAACGGCATTTTCTATGACTCGTTGAAGCTCTATTTGCTTCGGACGAAGGGGTGCAAAGGCTCCCGCAGGGACCTCCAAAATCAGCTTGTAGAAGTTCGTGCCGCCGTTGAGGTTGTCGTAGTTTTCGAAGACAACCTTGCCTTTGCTCGTGCGGAGCAGAGATGCAGCCTCCAGCTGTCCTTCCTGTCCAAGAAGAACGTAGGCTGCACCCAGGTAGCGGTCTAGATCTTGGTCGTCCATGACTGATTGTTTACCTCTTTGCCCGAATAGCAACCTGAAGTTGCTCGGTGACGCTGTTGCCCTTCTCGTCCCTCAGCTGCGCCATGAGGTAGATCCCCCTGCCCTTGCTCTTGGTGGCCCACAGCTCACCGATCATGCGCTTCTCCTTCTCGGAGTCCGCCGTGTAACGGTCGCCGCCCTTGTATTCGACGACCAGCAGGTGACCGTCCTTGAGCTTTGCTACAAAGTCTGGGTAGGTCCGCTGCTTGGACGTCGGCATCCAGAACTGGCTCTTGTCCACCAAGTTTCGGACCCAAAACTCCACCTCATCCAGCTGGTCGATGGCCTGGGCGCAGAGAAACTCCTCGCCCACCTTGCCCCCGGCGGTCTTCCATTGAAGATCGCCCACGAAGGGGTAGTAGTGCTTGCGGAAGCGATACGTGCCGCCTTGGTAGTAAGAATGCGCTGGATACTGGGTCATGTCCGCGGGGTAGGTGAACATGGCATCAGGCTCATCGCTGACCACGATCTCAGCGTCGGCACCAAACAAGGCCTGCTGGAAGCCATCCTTGAGCGCCTCCGCCTTGGCGATCTGAAGCTGCTCGCCGAGCTTCCGTCGGAGCACGAACTGGCCATTGAGCAGTTGGGAGAGAGAGAAGCCCCGATCTTCGGAAAGCCCGCTGATGGACCGGCGCAACCACTCCCGCAGCACGGGCTGCTTGACCGCCGGATCGCGGATCTTCTGGTCCAGCCAGCCGACCAAGTCCGCTTGAGTGCGGTCCTTGGCAAAGCCCGGCAGGTAGGTATTCACGTCGTCATCAATCGGCGTGTAGCTGACCTTCTCGTCCACCAAATCGACTTCAAAGGTTTTGCTGTCCGCGTTGAACTTGAGGCTGGTCAGGTCCGGGGGGTAGGCCAGCAGGTCCCAGGTGAAGCCCGGCGGCGTGGCGCCGCTCTCCACGAACTCCAGCTCGCCCTGCTCCATGACCCCGAGCCGGGGCACGCTGAACACCGCGCCGTTCTGGCTAGGGGCTTTGACGGCCTTGGCGGCGATCTGGTGCCGCTGGATTGTAGCCGCCGCTTCCTCGCGCTCCTTGGTTGGCACAGCGTTGGTGATCGCTTCCACGGTGGACTCGTCCACCTCGCCCGTGATCTCCACCGAGCCGCCCTTGCCTTCCTCGTTCGGAGTGAAAACAACGCTGGTCTGGTCCCGAGCAGGGATACCAGTAAGATCCGGTTGTTTGCTCACGGCAATGGTGGTCTTGGGCGTCACGGGAACCGGATTGACCTTGCCGCCTCGCAAGTCCAAGCCGGGCCCAGGTGTGGGATCCGCCAGCACCGCGCCCACGGCCTCCAGCGGGTTGAAGCCGATGTCGATGAGCGACTTGGTGAGCTCTGCGGCAGCCAGATTGAACGCCGCAGTGGTGACGTGCGCGTAGGCCTTGTTCATGGCCTCCTGCTTGCGGCGGGTGGCATACGGCATGCGCAGCACGCGCCCCAGCAGCTGCTGGATGTCCTTGTCGCTCTTGACCTGGGCCACCGAGCAGAAGACGTAGGCAAAGCTGCAATCCCACCCTTCCTTGAGCGCTTGCTTGGTGATGATGACCTCGATGGGGCAGTCCTTGGCGAACAGGTCCACCCCGTCGATCTCGCGCTGACCGCCCGTGGCAATGGCAATCGCCTTCTCGGGCACCTTCTCGTTGTCGATGAGGTGCTTCTTGACCTCCTCAACCGTGGCGATGCCCTTGGCGTTCTCGGCCTGGATCAGCAGGATGGGACGGATGTAGTCCGGCTCGCCAAGTGCAGTCTTGCCCAGCTCGTTGCGGCGGGCCACAGCGCTGCCCACGGCGACTTCCCATTGCCCGACGTGCTCCTTGAGCACGACTGGGAACTTGATCATGTCCGCGCCCTTGAGCTCAAAGGCACTGACGCTGACCAGCACGTTGCTCTTACTGGCTTCTGGCGTGGCCGTGAGCTCCACCACCACCTTGGCACCCAGGCGCTCGTAGACCTGGTAGGACAAGGGCGTATTGGCATTGTGGGCTTCGTCGGTGATGACCAACGGACCGTGAAGTTTCAGCAGATTGGCAAAGGACGCGATGGCCTTTCCCGCCTTGTTCTGCTCCAAGTAGGGCAAATCGGACACGCTGCCGGCGAAATGGGGCTCTAGGTCCTCGTGGTGCTCATAGACCTTGCGCCCCTCCTGGTTCTCCACGCGCAGGGCCGCCATCGTCGAAATGACCACGCACACCTTGGTGCCCAAGTCAGCAGGGCGGATGTGGGTGAAGTCCTCCACGTCGAACACAGCGACCTTGCCCCCGAACGCCTCGTCCAGTTCTTGCCGGTAGGGGTGTCGGGGGTTTTTGAAGGCTTCCAGCGTCTGGGTCTTGATCTGGGTGGTGGGGACCATCCACATGACCAGCGGAAACTCGCGCTCGAGGTAGGCGTCACCTGCCGCCTGGATGATGTGCGCGCCCATGACGGTTTTGCCGCCGCCCGTCGGAATGCGTAGGCACACGTAGGGCGAGGCCTCCAGATGAGGCATGGGTTTGTATTGCGTGACCAGACCGGCATCCACGTTCTTCTCAAACGCGGATGCGGCGCCAATCAGCCGGGCGTCTTCGAGGAACTGGGCCAGGCTGGACAGGGCCCGCTGCTGATACACCTTGAGGGAGAGAGCCATGCTTAGCGTGCCTTGATGTCGTAGGGGGTCTGTTTGAAGGTGATCTGGAGTTCCTCCAGACGCTCCTTTGGCAAGTCGCAGGACTCCCCGTAGATCACCTTGGGCCCGTCAAAGGGCTGCAGGCCTTTCAACACCCGCTTGGTCAGTACGTTGCCGCCGGTCTTGCTCTCATCGCCCAAAATGCCGTTGAACAGCAGGTAGTAGCCGACCCCGTGGTGCTCCCCCAGGAACGGCTGCTTCGGGGCTCGAGTGGAGCGTGCGGCACCAGTCTCGGCGAACCAGACGTGGGCGGCCAGGTGCTCGAACTTGATGCCGTCGCGGATGTGACCCTCGTCATCGAACACGGGCACGCCGAGCTTGTAGAAGCGAAAGCCACCGCCACCTTTCCAACCGACTTCTTTCGAAATACCTGATTGCTCTCCTTCCACAACGGATACAAGCCTCGCTTGGCAATGGCTTCGCGCCTGGTCACCTCGCTCAATACCAACAAACCTGCGATTGAGCTTCAAAGCAACTGCTGCTGTCGTCCCGCTTCCAAGAAAACTATCGAGAACAAGGTCCCCAGGTTTAGTCGTTAACTCAATGCAACGACGCAGGAGCCGCTCGGGCTTTTTACCCTTCTTAAATGTCACGCCGCCCTCGCCAGCAATGCCCTCCCACGAGATATCACTCCAGATATTCGTAAGCATTGAGGAGGCGACAGGCTCTCCATCAATCTCAACAACGTTCTTGCTGTAGAAAAGGATTTGCTGACCGTCCAAGATGTAGACCGTATCGAGCGATTCGCCCCGCTCCAGCTTTAGAACCTCACCAGGTCGAGTGAGAGACTCTTTCTTTAGATCAACGATTGCCTGACCCGCACCGGAGTCGCTAATGGATGCTAAGCGGCAGACTTGGCTTGAGTTCTTCAGAACCCACTTGTCGAAGTGCTGGAGAATAGACTTAGGGTGTTTGATCCTTGCGTTCCGTGGCACCTCAGCATATTTATCGGCAAGAGACGAAAACCTCCATTCACTCTCAGGCAAATCCCGGTTCTCCAGCCAAAGGTTGTAGGCATAGTCAACACCGCGTGGAATGCGGGCACTTACGTCTTCAAACTTCTCTTTGTCCTTGGCGTACCAAAGAATGTATTCCGATGCTTTGAATACACCAGGATTGACAGTGCTAAATGCAGAAGGAGAGCGGGCAGCGATAGTTATCCTGTTGACGAAGTTGGACCGGCCAAAAATCTCATCCAGCATCACCTTCGCATAGTCAACCTCGTTATCGTCCAGATGAAGAAAAAGAGATCCCTTCTCTGAAACAAGCTCGTGGATGAGTTCGAGCCTGGCATACATCATTGACAACCAAATCGAATGCTCGAAGTTGTCGTCGTATTTCGGGAACATCGCTCCGGTATTGAACGGCGGGTCTATGTAGACGCAACCAACCTGGCCGGCGTAGTAAGGCAGCAACGCCTTCAACGCATCCAGGTTGTCGCCCTCGATCAGCATGTTGGGAGCGTCCACCTCCCCATAGGACAAGCTTGCCACCGGCTCCAAGAGTCGATAGGGCGTCAGGGCGGAGCGGGTCAGGTCCTCATCACGGTCGGACCAGTTGAGCAGTGGCATCGAATACATCCCCTCGAACAGGCTCCAAGTATCCTTCAACGGGTGCATTTGGGCCAATCCCTAAGGGACCATCCGGCTCTAAATCATTGATCGAAATGAGCTTTGCGAAACAAGAAACCGGCGGGGCTTTAGAGCCTGACGACGCATCGGCACTTGGGCCTGGAGATATGTCTCGGCTACTACGTGCTGAGGCCCGCATTCCTGCAGTAGCGATACACGGCCGAGCTGCTCACCCCGAGCTCCCGCGCCAACTGAGCCCGGCTGACCTCCTTTAAGCGAGCCCGAACCTGGTCCAGGGCCAGCCCCCGCAAGGTGCGGTGCTCCGGCCCTTTCAGGACGCGCCCCAACCAAAGGGCTTGGCGGTCCAGGCCGATGGTGGCCGGCGACACGCCCAAGCGCCTGGCGACCTCGGCCGATGTGAGCCCGGCGTTGACCAGCCGCTGCACCTGCTGGCGGCGCTCGGTGACCTCTCGGGCTTGGCGGGCCCGCAAGGCCTGCCGTCCGCAACCGGCCAGGCGATGCCGCCGGACAAAGCGGTTCACGGCTTGGTGGGTGACGCCGAGGCGTTGGGCCAAGGCGCGCTGGGTCACCCCTTCGTCCAGCAAGGATTGGATTTCAGTCGGGGAGCGGCCGCCGAGAAAGCCTTTGCGTGGACTCATCGAACCATCGCCGCCCAGTCGCCACGAATCACCGAGGGCGACACGCCCAGCGCTTGCGCGATGGCTTCGGGCGTCAGGCCTGCAGTCATGCCGGCCCGAATCGCATACCTCCTCTGGCGTGCATAGGCTTGGCGACGCACCTCCGGGTCGATGGGCATGGCATCGGACGGGTCTACGCGTTGGGCGTGCTCGATTTGCTCCGCTTCGCCGTGTGCGTTGCGGTGCGCGGCCAGGGCGTCGTCCACGTCCTTGCTGAAAGGCGTGTTGCACTGGGCAGCGTCGTAGATGGCTTGGATCTCCGCAGGCATGGGGAGCAGCTCGATGCCGTCAGGCCCGGGAAGAACGCCTGGGGCAAACAAGGTGGACGGCTCGCGTGTCATCGGCCCACCCAGTAGCCCAGCCCCGCGCTAAGCAAGGTGGCCGCGTATAGAGCGGCGTCCTCAGCGCTGGAAATGTTGAGGGCCATTACCACCGCCCCGAATGCGAGCGTGAGGACGCACCCCGCGAAGATCCCCCCAAAAATCGCGAAATCCACGTAGAGCGATGCGTCGCGCTTCCCGGCGCAGAAAAGGGCCAGCGATTGCTTTACGGTCGGGTAAGTCAACGCGATCATAAAAGAGAGAAACGCCGCCGAGCAGAGAAACACAGCAAGGACCAGCATGGAAAGGACCAGCATCGTCAACGCACTCATCCGCGTGACCTCCCCTTGCCCCAGAAAAAGGCCAGCAGACAGAGCACCGCGACCGTGCCGAGGACAAACAGGCCTCCCCCGGTGGCGAGCTGGTGCCAGACGCTGAAGGTGGCTTGGGCCAAGAACGCGGCGATGACCACCATCCCAACTCCGAACAGCCCGCCATGGATCACGACGCGGCCGTGCGTGCGAGCGTCTCGCTCACCGCCTCTTACCCGTTGCCAGGCTGCCTTAGCGTCGCCAAAGCGCTTGAACGTCCAGAGCGGGACCAGGACCATGAGGCCAAGCAGGGTCAGCAGAAGGATCGCGCTCACCATGGGCGGCCTCCCGCGCGACTCCTCAGCGGGCGCGCCTGGAAGGTGAGAGGTTGGCCCCACTGGCTGGGCTTGAGATTCCACCCCATTGGCAGGTGGTGCAGCTCGTGAGGTTGCGCAGGGGAGCAGTCCATGCCATCCAGGATTTGGAGCGCAAAGGGAAGCGCACGGAGTTCCTCGGCCAAAGAGTCCATGCCGTCCCAGACAAAGGCCCCAGCCGAAATAGATATAGCCATCAGCGCTGCCCCTTCATAAAGCAGATCCAGTGCGTCGCTGCACGCTTGCCGCTGGGGTGACCGAACAGGGGCCTCTCATCCGTCAGTGCCAAGATTTCGCTGACCTTGATCTGGGTTTCGTTCCACTTGAAGACCAGCACCCCCGAAGGCTCCAGCACGCGAAAGCATTCGGCGAACCCGGCTCGCAGGTCTTCGCGCCAAGTGCTGGGGTTGAGGCAGCCATACTTGGCGCGCATCCAGCTTTGCTCCCCCGCTTTGCGCAAGTGAGGCGGATCGAACACGACCAGCTTGAAGCGCCCGTCCGGGAATGGCAGGGCTCGAAAGTCCATGCCCTGGTCCGGGCGAACTTCCAGGTGCCGGCCGTCGCACAGTGTGTGTTCCTCGGAACGGATGTCGCCGTAAATGGCGCGCTCGTCGGCTCGGTCGAACCAAAACATGCGGCTACCGCAACACGGGTCTAGCACTGCTTGAGTGGAGCCATCCATCAGCGCTGCCCCTCAATCGGCACAACGCGGGTCTTGCTGCCCCTACCCGTCAAGAACACCTTGTCACCGGCGCGGATCGGCAGGTCATCGGCCTGAACAATGGCAATGACTTTTCCGGTCTCCAGATGGCGGACATACACTTCCATCCCGCGGCGCTTGCTCACCCCGTTTTGGATGGCCGTGCCGGCGACGCCCCCAATCACGCCACCCGCCACCCTGGCGGCGCTGCGGTAATCGCCTTTAACCTCGCGAGCGGCCCCATAACCCACGGCGGCGCCAATGGCGGAACCGGCGTTGAGGCGCTTGTCGGATTTGATGTCCACTTTGCGAACCATGAGCACCTCGCCCAGGCGGGCGTTCTGAACACTCAAGGCTTCACTGGTGCCGTATCGGCGGGCGGAACTGTTGTCAGCAGCGGAGGCAGTGAATGGGAGCAGGCTGGCAAGGGCCAGAGAAAGAACCAAAACGCGCATGAGGCCTCCTTTTTTGAATGGGTTGCAATACCCATAACAAAAGGTTTGGTTTGCGCAAGGGGATCTGGAAAAGAAAAAGGCGGCTTTCGCCGCCTTTGTCGTTACTTACAGGGGTGCGCTTCCGAAATATCCGACGCGACGGCATCCCGCCCAACACCGCGAACACAAACGGCCGGCGGTGAAAGCCGTGGCTGGTCGCCAGCCCGCACGATCAACCGGGTAGTTCGGCCGAGAACGTCAACGGCCACGGCCAACGAACGGCCGTCGCTCCAAGGACGGTCAAAGGAGCCCTCGAGTTGAACCCTTCCTTCTTGAACCTTCTCCCAAGGGATGCCCCCGGCATTGAGAAGGCTGGGGAAATCGTCCAGGGTTGCGCCCTTGGGCAGGTCTACCTCGCCCAACAGAATCACCGCAGCGGGCGCGGCTTCGCTTTCAAGTGCAGCGGCGCTGGGTTGACTGGAACACCCCGCAGAGAGCAACAGCGCACCCACGATGGCCGACAAACAAAGATTGCGCATACATCCTCCTTTTTTGTGTAGGTAGAAATACCCATAACAAAGAAAAGGAGATGCGCAAGAGTCTGCAAAGAGAAAAGGGGCGGCGTTCGCCACCCCTCTCAATCCAGCGCAAGAAGCTCAAGAAACAACATGGCGCTTAGTTAACCGACCTCAGAAATCACTAACCAAGCATTCTTTCCACCACGGCGACAGCAACCACCGGAAACCACCAAAACAGCAAGGATAACCACCCAACCACCTCTAACCGCTCACCCTGCAAGAGTTCTCAGTTAGAAGGAGAGGAATCGGACCACAGCCAGGACTTCCCCCGACACATTCATTTCTAACTCGAAACCTCTAAAGGTCAATCCCCCACCTGCGTTAAGCCACCTGGCGTTCCTTGCGTCGCGATGGGGACCTTCGGCCGGCTTCCGCCTTTCGCCCCTGCTCCATGTCCTGCTCCTTCTTGACCTGGGGCAGCGGCTCACGCTCGAACGTCGGGATGTCCAAAAAGGTCATGACCTTCTCCGCTTGGCTGGCTGCGCGGAACAGGGTCCTGGGGTCATCGGCGAGGGCCTTCATCCAACTCTGCAAGTATGCTGCGTGCTGTTTTTCGTGTTCTTTCCCCAGCCCGATCCCGAGGCGCTCTAAAATGAACAAACTTGAGATTTCTGCACAAAGCTCTTCCTTGGCATACCCCTCCGTCCCGAATCGCCCGGTTAGATCGCGGCCGAGCCGGTGCTTGGCGCCGGTCCAGTGGGCCAGCTCGTGGAGCAACGTGGCCTGGTAGCTGACGTCATCTTGGAAAGTGTGGTGCTTCGGCAGGTGAATCGAATCCGCGGCGACGGAGTAGAACGCTCGGTTGCCACCGTCGTGATGAAGTTTTGGCTGGTGCTTGTCCAACAACTCCCGCACACGCAAGTTGCGGATCGACTCGGGCATGACGAAGGGCGGCGGGGGCTCGGGCATGCCATCCATTTGGCTGGCATTGAACACCGTGGCGACGAACACCGATGGTCCCTGGTATCCGCTCTTCTCTTCGCCTTCGGTCAACGGCTCGGCACCGTCTTTGGCTTTGCCGGCCTTGCTGAAATCCCAGTAGGCGATCTGCTGCCCCTTCTCGCCGCGCTTGACTTGGGCCCCAATGCTTTCGGCCTGGCGATAGGTCAGCCAGCGGTCGTCTTGGTAGCCATGGGTGAGTTGGGCACCGCGCAGGATGAGTGTGTTGCTGCCGCGATAAGCCTTGCCCGTGGTCGGGTTCCAAGGCCCGTTGATCGAGCCGTTCTGCGGGGCGTCGGGATCATTCCAGGGTCGGCGCCAGGGGATGGTGCCCTGCTTCATGAGGTCGAGCATTCGCTCGGCGGTGGCTTGGATGAGATCGGAATACTTGGACATGGGGTGGTTGCCTCAAATCTTTTTCAACCTCCTGCGCCTCCAAGCGGGTGGTTGTGGGTGGGGTCGGGTCAGAACTCGATATGAAGGGTCAGACTCTTGCGGTGATACAACGCTCGCCGCACCAGCTCGGCGATTTCGTCCTCGCTGCGCAATCCCTGGTCGCCGTCTTTGCCAAGACGGACATGGAGACCAAACCCGCTCTGCACGAGCAAGTATTGCGGGTCCGCTTCCGGTGTCTCTGGGCTCTCTAGATCAGCAGCGGTGATAGCTTCTTCGTGGAAAGCGTCGTCGGGGATGTGGTTGGGCGATGGCATGGGGGCTCCGTTTTGGTTTGGATACCCCTTTGCAATAGCGCAACGTCGCCGGTTGTAAAGGCCTACGCGGCTTCAGCCATCGGTGCGCCCGACAGGAGGGCGATGGCTTCCATGGCCTCTTTGCTCAGAGGGTCACCCAACGGAACCTCCTCGTCCGGGATGGCCTGGGGAGCCCCGCCCTCCAAGCGCGGCTTCACCCCCCCCACGCGCAGGTTGACCCAGCGCTCGGCCTTCGTGCCCTTCGTCGCCTTCTTTTGCTTCTGCTGGAGCCCCGGCATCCGTTCGCGCACGCGCTTCCAAAGCTCTTCTGCGCCCACCGGCTTGCGCCCCAGCTCTTCCAGCACGTAATCGCGGTAGTCGGCATAGATGTCGTTCTTGTCGGTCCACGTGCCTTCTTCTTCGATGACCATGCGCTCAGCGAAGTAGGACGCCGTGGTGTCCGTCTCTTGCCGGGTCTGCTCGGCCAGCGCCTTGACGGCTTCGGGCATTTCCTCGGGCAGGCCGCCTCGCTCAATGAGGCGCATGGCTCCCTCCAGCAGCCAGTCGATGATCACGGCCATTTCCGCCGGGTCCTCGGTCAGCTTCTTGTGGAAGTCCGGATCGCGGTCCTTGTCGTTCTCGGCCAGGCGCACATTGAACGGGATCATGCAGATCTTTCGCCAGAAGCCGTGTTCGTGACTCGTCACCGAGAACATGGCGTTCAGTGCCAGGAAGAGCGTGCCGCGCGGCACCGTGGTGTAGGCATCTTTGCCCTTGTTCTCCGCTGACATGGGATCGCGCGAGATAAGCGCCTTCAAGACCTGCTGGATGGGATCGGAGAGGACCTTGGGCGCCTCTGTCGCCAGATAAAGAGTCTTGGAAGCGAGAGGTGCCATGGCGAACTGCCCATCCAGCTTGTCGATGCGGACCGCAGTGTTCTTGGGGTGGATGGCTCGCAGGACGTGAAGCAAGGTGCTCTTGCCGTTGCTGCCGCTTCCCAGCAACAGGAAGGCTTTTTCCAGGCACATCGGCATGACCGACGACGCCATGGCTTCTTGAAGCAACCCTCGCACGGCCATGTCCGGCATGAAGCGATCCAGATATTTGGCCCACCGCGACTTGGGGTCCAACGGCTTGGGGGTGTAGCGGCCGGACCTCACCTGGTCGAGGTTGAGCTTCGCTGGGACCAAGGAAGTGATCCCGTGTTTGGGGTCGGCCGGCAGGTATTCGATGTAGGCCTTCTTGTTGGCGTCCTTGAGGATCTCCAGGTAACCGCCCTTCAGCGGCACGATGGCCCGATGCTGGCTTTCAGGCAACTTCATGCCAGGCAAGCGGATCATTTCGAGAATGGCCGTCTTGACGCAGCTGGTCGCGCTGCTCTGCTTGGCGTCCTCCGGGGCGTGCTTGCGCATCCAGTCCAACGCGTGGGCTTCTACTTCCCGGGTGGCTTGCGGGGCCCAGATGCCTTCGGACTCATTCCACTGATACAGCGAAAAATCGATCTCGCCGTTGTCCATCTTGCCGCCAATGCGGAAACAGTTGGCGCGGCGCATATCGTCGGCATAAGCCAGCTCAAACGAGAGGTCTTCCCCAATAACGCCCAGGTCATCCGTGGCGTCGTTGGGATTGGCATCGGCCCCAAAGGCCTTGCCCTTTTTCTTCGGAGCCTGATCAACGGCGTCGCCATTGGCCTCCCCGCCCTTGACAGGGCCAGTCTTCGACTTACTCTTCATGTTGTAATCCCTAGTAGTAAACGCCCCGGTTCGCACCCGGGGTTTTTTATGCCGCTTGACTGGGGCGATGCACCCACTCTTGAAGCGCCTGACGCATGGCCTCGGAAGGGGTTTGCCCACGGGCCACCGCCGTCTCCTCCACCAACGCCTTAAAACTTTTGCTGACCCGGGCCTTCAACAACTCATCCCGTGCGGTCTTTTCGCGTTTCGTCTTCACTGCCTGCTCCGTTTCTTGATTTGTGGTCCTGTTGTGGCCACAAATCCATCTAAGCAGGCTTTACGGAACTGGCAAGGGCTCGCGCCAACGGATGTTCGTTTCTGCTTTCGATGCTCCAGAAACACTTGAAAGTGTGAAATACCTCAAGCATCAGCCTGGGAGGTAACAAGTGCTTGTTACCCACTTGTTACCCTTCAAACCCTTATGTTTACTGGGGGGTAACAGGTGGTAACGAGGTAACAAGTGGTTTAAGAGATCCACGCAAGAAAAATCCACTCACCGCTCACAACATCCATGCATACATCCATCGGGAGCTCGCGATCCACCCGTTACCCTGTTACCCCTTGTTACTTCCTTATGGGACAAGGCTTTCACGGGTAACAAGGGGGTAACAGGTGCTTGTTACCTGTTAGGAAAAACAAGAGCAAAAGCGGCTTGAAGCAAGAGCCGGCGGCTGCTCGCCGCCGAGTCTGGGAAAGGGAAAGGCGGGCCTCCGGCCTCTACTCGTAGAGGTGGAAGTGGGACCAGAACCCGGGGCGCCTGGGGCCGATCAGTTCGTCCCCCACCGTGACTTTGACCGCCCCAAGCGGCAGGAAATGAACCGTTTGATTCGCATGGATCTGCAAAGCCGTCATCGCTGCGCACAACGGATCGATGTCACCCGCCAGCACCAGGATTTTTTCGCTTGAAAGGTGCTTCAAGCGACTCCTGATCGCGGCAAGGGCCAGCGAACCCGCGCCGCAACAGCTGTCGTAGACCTTGGCTCCGCTCCCACCAGGCCGATGCCTGGTGGCAAGGGCTTGAACCAGATCGAGAAGATCGCCGGGAGTGAAAGACTGCCCCAGCCCTTCCCCGCCCTTCCTGGCCAGCAGCTCGGCATGGACCTGCCCCAGGACATCGTCAAACGGCCTGCTTGCGAAGACCGCTTTGATGTAAGCGTTGATGGCTGCTGCCACTTCGGGCGCTTCTTCGACATTTTTTTTCAAGGGTCCAAAAGCAAGGACGTTGGTGTCGAGGTAACCCTTGGTGTCGGCGTGGATATGTGCCATTGACATCAGCGCGTGCTGAACAAACGTTTCGACGGCAGCCCGCGGATTCCAAGGCTTGGCATCAGTGGAAGGGATGGCGCGGATGGCCTTCACAAGCGCAGTGACCTCATTCATCGTTGGCCGCCCCCACGTCAGCGTCCGCCACCCGGCTCACGTGGGCCATGTCGAGGTAGGTTCCGCGAATCAGGCCAGACTCCACTCCCCGCTTGAGCCTGCGCGCGGCTGCAGCACCGTAGCCGATGAACACCGATCCCGCCGGGCAACTCGTGCCCGGGGTTCCATCCGGGCGGCAGAACGACAGACGCCCCTTCGTGAACACCACCGCTGAAACGTTGGGGTGGTTGAGCACTGAGTCCTGCATCCAGCTCGTTTCCATCCGCGCCAGCACAAGGGCAATCCCGTTGCCATGCTCTGCGGCCTTCTCCATCCAGCGGTGCTGGCTGGTCGGGCAGTTCTTGTGCCCGCCGTAGGGCGGATTCATCCACACAAACGCCGACTTCGGCCAGGGCGTCCTGAGCCCGTCGTCACTGGGCTTCAGCATCCGGGTGGCAGTGCGCCAGGGCATGCCCTGCTGCGGGATGCAGGGATCCAGGTCAAACGGACCCAGGCCGTGGACGATCTCCGGCGGGGTGAGCCAGGTTTCGGTCGTGATGCCTTCCGGCGCCCGGTCGTAACCAACGTTGTTGGCGACGGCGAGCGAAAGCCTGGTCTGCTTGGGCTTCTTCGCGGGCTTCTTCGGCTTGGTCGAAACAGGGAGGGGGCGAGCAACAGCGTTCATGGGAAATCTCCAGGTTTGAAGGGCTTTTAGGCAAAGCTCCGCCAGCACGGCCGGTCAGCCGCGTCGCGAAAGGGTTTGGGGTTGGGCCTCAGATGACTGCCAGGCCTCGACAGTTACAGCTCTAGTTCGATGTGCTCGGCAATGGCTTCAAGCGTCTCTTCATCGACGCGAAAGGCATACAGGTTTCCTCCCAACGTAAACTCGACGTCGTCGTAAAAGGTCACTCCCCACACCTGCCACCGCGTGGCATTGAGCTGCACCGCGTCAAGCTTGCGAAACTTCTCCAGCGCTTCAGATTTGGTCGCCGCAGCAATCGCATAGCTTTTGGTCGCCAACCCGTCCCCCGTCAACTCCACACATCCCTCTTTTTGATCGGGATGCTGGATCGCAGGAAACTCCAAGAGAGCTGCACGCCTGCGGGAAAGTACGACCCGCGGCACCTCTTCCGCGATGGCATCGCCCTCCGAGCAACTGATGCGCGTCTCGATCCGATTCAGATCAAAGAAAGTCATCAATGCGTCCGCGGCTTCTTGGGGATCGATGCGATCCATCAGCGCTTCAGCACTTTCAATGCTCCGAGCGTGGCTGGGCAGCAATGCGGTGACGTCAAGAGAAGCGGTGATGTGAAAGGTAAAGATCTGCTGCGTCATGTCGATTCCTTGGTTTGGACAAAGCTCCGCCAGCACGGCTGGTCAGCCGCGTTTCGCGAACGTTTTTTTTGGGGGTTCGGCCAGACTGACCAGGTTTACTGCTGCGCTGCTGGCTTAGCCGTTGGCGGCGTCTTGGACGTCGAGGAAGGCGTCCAGCGTTGCCAGCTGCAGGGTGAGCACCTGGCCGGAGGGCACGCCCCGCAGGTCGCGGTTGGGCACGATGACCGACGTGCTGGTGTCGGCGGCAAGCACGCCCAACGCGTGGGGCAGAACGTCGGCCAGGGCGTCCGCGAGGGCCTGCGGGGTCACGTTGGAGAACTGGTTCAAGAGCGAGGGGTCGAGCGAGAGGATGAGCGGTTGCATGACTGTCTCCGTGCTGGTGTGGCTCCATTTTCCAGTCACGATCCGCGCGCTTCGATGCCCTAAGAGGTCCTCCCCTCTTGGACCTGAATCCTCATTCATCCAGCCACGCTGGGGCGGCGGCGGAAGCCGCTGCCTCCCCGCTTTTATCTCTCCATGACCGAGCCGGCGGGCAGCCGGCGAGACAGGGGCGTTGCGCCCCTGAAGGACCGTCTAAAAGGGCGTTCCCTTTCTGCTCGGGGCAGGGGCCGGAAGCGAGACGTCCAGCAGTTTCGCTCTTGCTTCGTTACGAGCCGTGAACGCCATCTTCGCGTCCTTCATTCGCTCTGCTTCGCGCGCTTTCAGCGCCATGGCTGGCGCGGCCTGCGGGTCCTCTTCGGCATCGAATGCAGCCCGGGCTTCCGATGCGTCTTTGATGGCCAGGGACTCCTCCCATGCCATGAAGTCGGCAACGGCGCCCAGCCAGTCCTTGTGGCATTGGAGCAACGCGCCTTTCAGTGCGGGCTGTGCCCAAGGCATGCCGAACGCTTCGGCAAGCCCGCGTTCCTCGACCTCGAGTTTGAAGTAGTTGTGTTGATCAACCTCAGCGATGTTCTTGCTTCGGAAGAACATACGAACATGGTCCTTCGCGCCCCGTGTTTCGATTGGCCTTACCGACGCCACCACCCGCTCGCCTCGCTCATCGACCCCAATCGTGAGCAGGAGGTCGCCATTGAGCTGCTCTCGAAACGTCGCCAAGCCCTCGGGCAGCGTTCGCGTGGCCCCCAAGAGGTGGCCTGCCTCCCTCGCATCCCGCCACGGACGGCCGCCCGGACGGCTTTTCTCGTCCTCGGCGGCGTCGATAAGATCCACCAGCGATATGGCGGCATGGGTGCGCGCCTGCCCCGGTTTGTCCACCACCACGCCCACCTTGCGAGCCCAGGCGTTGAAGGTTTCGTAAGTCATGTTCAGCAGGCCCGCGGCCTCGGCGGCGGTCCATGTGTCCGTCCGCACCACCTTCCGCTTGCCGGCCGCCAGCTCCTGGCGCTGCTTTCTCTCAACGGCCAGTTCGTTGTCGAGCACGCGCATCAGCTTCCCCCATGGCACGCCCCACCCGCCCGCGAACATGTCGTCCGCGTGCCCGTAGCGGTCGGCATAGCGACGGATCAGCGCCGCTTCGGTCTTTGCTTTTGAATCAAACGACATGCTTGGGAGGCACCGATGTCAAAGGGGACTGTGGCAGCTTAGAAGCGGAACGGCGTGCGAGTGATTGGGTCCGCCGCGGGCGGCAGGCCGTCGTCCAAGCCTTGCGCACGGGCTTGGTTCCGGACCGCCCTCCACGCCGCCTGGAACGCGGATTGTGCCGCCTCCATTGCGTCATCGAATGGCTCGCGCGCCGCGACGCTGGTCCAAGGCTCCAGCAGCGCCTCGGCCAGGGGGGCCTCCCAGAGTTCGCCCTCGGCCAGGGCGCGATCCAGGGTGTCCTCGTCCACGGTGAGCACGTGCCCGGCAATCAGCCCTCCCACCACCGCCCATGGGTGGGGAATGGCCCAACCTTCATGGGACGTGATCAACGCAGCAAAGCGCCCGGCGTTCTTGCGCAGCTTTTCCAATGCCACCTTGGCCTCGTGGATCTGCCGCTCCAGCTCCAGCTCTCGCTGCTGTTGGCTCAAGCGCTCCAGCTCAGCGCTCAGCCGACGCTCTTTCGCTGACCTGCCCTGACGCCCATCCTTCCAAGCCACCAGTTCGTCGTAGTCGTATTTCACACGCTGGTTGGGGCCATTGACGGCGCTGCCGGTGGCCTTCTGAAAGCGGGGCCCGGTGGGCGGGGTGCGTCGCCTCCACTCGCCCAGCGTGTCGGCATGGATGCCCAAGAACCACGCGGCAGCCTTGGCGGACACCAACCCGCCTCCAGCGCTCTTCGCCCGGGCCAACTCTGCGTTCCAAGAGGCTTCCGCTTTGGCTTGGAACGCCTCTTCTGTGCGAACGGGCTCAATCCTCGTCATCGAGCGCCACCTTCTGGTTGCGTGCTGCAAAAATCGTCACTGGCGGGTCGTTGACCTCATCCAGCCGCGGCTTGTCCGTGCCCTTCCAGCGGTTCCAGACCCGGGGACTGCTCGCCATCATGTGCTCTTCCACCACGGCAAACGCTTGACGCAGGACCGACCACTCCTGCTCGGTGTAGATCGCGTCGGTGGCCGCGGAATCCTTGTCCTTGATCCGGTGGTGAAGCATCTGCGACACGACCCGGGCCTTGGTGCCGTGAATCCGTTCGGCATAGCGCCCCAAAGTGCGACGCAAGTCGTGGGGGGTCAGGCCGATGTCCACCTCCTCGCGCAAATCGATCAGCCCAGCGTCGCGACGCACGTTGGCGATGATGGATTTGCTGTCGGAGTAATGACCCGTTTTGCTGCGCCCGGACCTTGCCGGAAAGACGAACCGGGTTCGATCCAACGCGTGCTCAGCGTCGGCCACCGCCGCCTCCAAGGCGTCGATCAGTCCCCGTTGTCCACCCCGTTTGCTCGCGGCGCTCAGCGCGGCCTTGGCGGCCTCCAATCCCTGCTTGGCCCCTGTATCGTCTGCGCGCTCGTTGAAGCGCCGCTGCAAGACGCGCTCGGCGAAGTAGGTGACGGGCAAGAACCGCTGCTCCTTGTTCTTGGTCTCGAAAAGGTAGACCTGGCTGCCCGCCCGCTTGGTGGTCGGGTTGATGTCCTCTGGCCCCGCCAGCCAGACCCAGGACACCATTTCCTGCGACAACTCTCCGGGCGTGCAGCGGTCATACCAGCGCAACGGAGCAGCCTCGCTGCGCCGTGTTCCCCAAAGCAAGGTCAGCAGCAGGTAGTCCGCCCCGGCCGCATTGCGCCCGCCTTGTTCGTCCCGCCGTGCTGCAATGGCTTTGAGGACCTTGGGCAGCGTTTTGTCGTCCAGGGGATTGCGAACCTCGGCCCGGCTGTAATGGTTTCGCAGCTCGTGCGCTTCCCGGAGCATGTCCCGGGTATGGATCACCACCAGCGGGTTGTAGAACTGGCGCTGGGGACGGCCAAACCGATGATTGCGGGCTCTTTCCTCGTCGATGAGGAAATCCACCGCTCGCCTGGCGTCCGAAAACGTGTGTTCCGTTGAACTCAACCCTGCAGCTCGCACCCGCTGGATGTATTTGCCGGTGATGCCCAACGCTTCCAGCTGGGAAACGGTGAGCTTGGCCCAATCCGCCACCTCCGCCAGCTTTTTGCTCATGTCCCGGGGGATGCGATTGGACAGTTGCATGGAACTGATCCGGCAAGCATCAAAGGCCTGCTGGATGACCTCCAAATGGAGCTCGTTCAAGGTTTTGTCCGCCAACCCAACCGTGGGGCGCGAAAGGCGGGCCAAACTGTCCCGCACCGCGTCCACGCTGGCCGGCTTGATCTTCTTGTTTTTTGCGCGGGCGTCCAAGTGGGCGATGTAACGCTCCAATGCCTCGCGCAGGGTCAGATCCCCGAACTCTTTTTCCGATTCCCTCTCCAGCGTTTCCAGCAACTGCTGGCGCTTGACGTGGACGGGGTTTTTCCCCGTTTCCTTCAACAGCGCCAGGTGCTCCCTGCACGCCTCCCTGGCCTCGTCCAGCCCCATGTCGCTCACGTTGCCCAAGGTGAAGCGGATCGGCGTGCCCGTGGGCCCTCGTTTCTGGCCAACGTAGGTGGTCATCGTGGAGCCGACCCGGAAGCCAAACCCCGTGGGAGCCCCCGGCCCGCCGTCCAGCACCACGTAAGCCTTCCCGTCCGGGCGCGGGACCAGCCGAACCTTTCCTTGCGCATCCAAGGCCGGGCCTTTGTGGACCGACAGCGCCAGCACCTGGGCGTAGGTCAAACTAAACTTGAGCGAACCCGCCCTACTGCTCGACGCTGGACTTTTCAACGCATGCCCCTCCGGGTGCCTGTATTGCTACAGTAGCGCACGCCAGCGGTCGTCGCTACATGTCGTTGCTACACCCGACGCCATACCCCCCTTCGGCCTTCGCTACTTTGTCGCTACAGAAAACACCGTCACTCGCCCTCATCCGACGCTACTGACCGCCACTGCTTCAAATAATGCAGAAAACAAGTGACTGATATTAAAGAAAACTCCAGCAATACCAAGGAATCCAAGGAACATACGCCTGCGATGAAGCAATTCTTCGCAGCCAAATCGGATTACCCCGACCTGCTGCTGTTCTTCCGCATGGGCGATTTCTACGAGCTGTTCTACGACGACGCGCGCAAGGCCGCGCGGCTGCTCGACATCACCCTGACCCAGCGCGGTA
>JAAIGE0100593085.1_pt1 | contig 92574 bp, 80 predicted proteins | sample 6487951 | NCBI WGS metagenome assembly JAAIGE01 (sample SAMN13974128, study PRJNA590717) | phyllosphere metagenome | biome: tomato field; feature: multiple bacterial spot infested tomato fields; material: tomato leaves; isolation source: leaves from tomato fields | host: Solanum lycopersicum ...
CCGCCAGCGTTCAATCTGAGCCAGGATCAAACTCTACAGTTCGATCTTGAAATTTAAAGTCTTTCGACTAACTCATAAAAACGGAATTGAAGTGAACTTCACTTCTATTCTCATGAGCGTTTTTGGCTTCAAAGAGCCGAGCTCCAAAGAACTTGGCTGTTCGCCTCAAACGCCCACGCTTATCGGCTGTATATTTTTAAGGATCGAAGCAGAGAATTTCTTCTTTACTTCCAACTCGCTGCGATCAGCGAAGCCTTGAATTCTAGCACAGTTTTTAGCGTCGTTGCAATCAAATTTCTTCGATCTTTTCAACACCAGCGATCTGCACCGCTTCTCTTCAGCAGAGCCTTGCATTGTAGCACGTTTTTTCAACCCGCCAACAACAAAAACCCTACCGTAGCAACCAGAGCATCAGCTCCAACCACCGGATCAGGCCGCCGAAGCAACCCTCTCATAAAAAAAGCCACCCTTGCGGGTGGCTTTTTTCTATCCTGGCGGAAACGGAGGGATTCGAACCCTCGATGAGGCTCTACACCCCATACTCCCTTAGCAGGGGAGCACCTTCGGCCACTCGGTCACGTTTCCGGAATGACGTTATTGTAACGTGCTTTTTTGCCGGTTTCGGCAAAACGATAATTTTATTCTGGCTTATCGAGACCGAAGGCGGTGTGCAGGGCGCGCACGGCCAGCTCCAGGTACTTCTCGTCGATGACGACGGAGGTCTTGATCTCGGAGGTGGAGATCATCTGGATGTTCACGCCTTCCTGGCTCAGTGCACGGAACATGGTGGATGCCACGCCCACATGGCTGCGCATGCCGATGCCGACAATGCTGACCTTGGCGATGTTGGGGTTGCCGACGACTTCGGTGGCACCCAGGGCGGGCACGACCTTGTCGCGCAGCAGCTCCATGGCGCGCTGGTAGTCGCCCTGGCTGACGGTGAAGCTGAAGTCGGTTTTGCCTTCCTTGCTGATGTTCTGGATGATCACATCGACTTCGATGTTGGCATCAGCCACCGGACCCAGGATACCGTAGGCGATGCCGGGGGTGTCGGGCACGCCGAGAACGGAGATCTTGGCTTCGCCGCGGTTGAATGCGATGCCGGATACGACGGCCTTTTCCATTTTTTCGTCTTCCTCAAAAGTAATCAGCGTGCCGGAGGTGGATTCCTCCTCCAGGTCGATGTCCCAGGGCGTGAAGCTGGAGAGCACGCGCATGGGCACCTTGTACTTGCCGGCAAATTCCACCGAGCGGATCTGCAGCACCTTGGAGCCGAGGCTGGCCATTTCCAGCATTTCCTCGAAGCTCACGGTGTTCAGGCGCTTGGCGGCCTGCACCACGCGCGGGTCGGTGGTGTAGACGCCGTCCACGTCGGTATAGATAAGGCACTCGGCCGCCTTCAGCGCCGCAGCCACGGCCACGGCAGAGGTGTCGGAGCCGCCACGGCCCAGCGTGGTGACATGTCCGTTGGGATCGATGCCCTGGAAGCCCGTGATGATGACCACGCGGCCAGCGTCGAGTTCGGCGCGAACGCGCTTGTCGTCGATGGACTCGATGCGTGCCTTGGTGAAGCTGCTGTCGGTGCGCACGGGAACTTGCCAGCCCGAGAAGCTGATGGCTTCCACGCCTTCGGCCTGCAGCGCAATGGCCAGCAGTGCCGACGACGCCTGCTCGCCCGTGGAGGCCAGCATGTCGAGTTCACGGTAGTACGCCGTTTTGGCCGAGCCGGGAGCCAGCTCGCTGGCCAGGCCCAGCAGACGGTTGGTTTCGCCACTCATGGCGCTGGGGACGACCACCATCTGGTGACCGGCACGAGCCCACTTGGCCACGCGCTTGGCAACGTTGCGGATGCGCTCTGTCGAGCCCATCGAGGTGCCGCCGTATTTATGAACGATCAGTGCCATTGGATATCAGGGTGACGAAACTGCTTGCCACGGCGCTGTACGACAGAGGGATGCTTGTGCAAGCCAGGATGTTCGAGAGGACTGCGCATGAAGCGAAATGTCCGCCCGGACCCGTCTTGCGCAAGCCGTTTGGTTTTGGCGCGCCGCCGGTTTTCGTACAAAGTTGGACCAAAACTCGTCAATTGTACCAATCGAGCACCGACCCCAGGCGCCGCACAAAACCCCGCCCCATCTTGAGATGGATGCGGTGGCCTCGCGTACGGCAAACGCTGATCTGCGCGAGCAGCTGATCTAGCTGCGCGGCACTGGGCGTGGTGGCATGCACGCTGCGCAACCAGTGGCGCAGCACATTGGCCTGGCGCGCGGGGCTCAGCGCCTGCAAGGCGGTGATGCGGGGGGGGGTGCCGATGGCTGCCAGATCGGCCTGTGCCATCTCCTGCAGAAGTTCGGCCGCCTCGGCGCAATGCCGGCTGCTGCGCGCGAACGTGGCGCGAAACTGGGGAAAGGCCTGCTGCAGCGCGGGCAGCAACTGGGCGCGGATGCGATTGCGCGTATAGCGTGCGTCGGCATTGGTCGGGTCTTCCACCCACGCCTGGCCACGCGCCGCAAGCCAGTCACGCAGGACCTGGCCGGGCAGATCAAGCAGCGGACGATGCCATTCGAGATCCGCCCTGCTCCACTGCGCCGGCATGGCGGCCAACCCGGCTACACCGGCGCCACGAGACAGGGCCAGCAGCAGCGTCTCGACCTGGTCGTCCGCATGTTGCGCCAGCGCCATGCTGCGAACGGGCGGCAAGGGCTCTCCGCCAGCGCCCCGCCCAGGCCAGGGTTCGCGGGCCGCCTCTATCAGCGTTGCGTAGCGCAGCTGGCGTGCGGCGTCCTCAGGACTTTGGCCCGGCACGTGGCGCGCGTCCACGCGGCGAATCTTCAAAGGAACGGCATGCTGCGCGCAGACTTTCTCGCACTGGCCGACAAAGGCATCGGCCGCCGACTGCAGACCGTGGTGCACATGGATGGCCACGACCTGGCCCGGCCAGCGCTCGGCGCAGGCCAGCAGCAGCGCCGTGGAGTCCGCACCGCCGCTGAAGGCCACGGCCAGCGGCAGTTGCGGCGCAAAGCGATGGATGGCCGCGTCCAAAGCGGCACCCGGTGCAGCACCTGGTGTCGCATCTGGCGAGGCTGCCGGAACATTGCGCAGCGGGTCGGTGATCGGAATTTCCACAGGCTTGGATCAGGTATGTCAGGACTCAGGCCGAGTCCCGGCGCAAAAAGAAAACGGCTCCCAGGGGGAGCCGTTCAGTGTGCCAGAGCGTGGCGCAGGCCTTCAGCGGTTGTCGGCCTTGGTATCGGCGAAGCGTCCGTAGCTTTGCAGGCGCTCGTAACGGCGGTCCTGCAGTTCCTTGGGCTTGAGGTCCGCCAGCTGGCGATAGGCATCGCCCAGCGCGCGCTTGAGGAAGGCGGCCATTTGCTTGGGGTCGCGGTGGGCGCCGCCCACGGGCTCGTTGACGATCTTGTCCACCAGGCCCAGGGCCTTGAGGCGGTGGGCCGTGATGCCCATGGCATCGGCCGCGTCCTGGGCCTTTTCGCCGGTCTTCCAGAGGATGGAAGCGCAGCCTTCCGGGCTGATCACGGAGTAGACGGCGTATTGCAGCATCAGCACCTGGTCGGCGACGGCAATGGCCAGGGCGCCGCCCGATCCACCTTCACCGATGACGGTGGTGATGATGGGGGTCTGCAGCTGGGCCATTTCGTAGATGTTGCGGCCGATGGCTTCGGACTGGCCGCGCTCTTCGGCTTCGATGCCGGGGAAGGCGCCAGGCGTGTCCACGAAGGTGAAGACCGGCAGGCCGAACTTTTCGGCCGTCTTCATGAGGCGCAGGGCCTTGCGGTAGCCCTCGGGGCGCGTCATGCCGAAGTTGCGCAGCGTGCGCTCCTTGGTGTCGCGGCCCTTCTGGTGGCCGATGACCATGCAGGAAATGCCATTGAAGCGCGCCAGCCCGCCCACGATGGACTGGTCGTCGGCGAAGTGCCGGTCGCCGTGCATCTCGATGAAGTCGGTGAAGCAGTCGCGCACATAGTCCAGCGTGTAGGGACGCTCGGTATGGCGCGCGATCTTGGTGATCTGCCAGGGCGAGAGGTCGCTGTAGATGTCCTTGGTCAGCTGCAGGCTTTTTTTGCTGAGCTGCTCGATCTCTTCCGAGATATCGACTGCGCTTTCGGTCTGCACGTAGCGCAGTTCCTCGATTTTGGATTCGAGCTCGGCGATGGGCTGCTCAAAATCCAGAAAGTTCTTTTTCGCCAACTTGTTTCTCCTTGTCCCAGCCAGGCACGGTGCATGCGTTCCGGCCGGAAAACGGGGCTTGATCGGGTGTGATCGGTTTGTCTTCAGGCTGCAGGCTGCGGTTCGAGCGAGCGCCAAATATACCAAGTCGCCACGGTGCACCACGGCTTCCAGGCCTCGGCAACCTCACGCGCCTCGCTGCGGCTGACGGGGTCGCCCGAAAAATAGTTCTGGCTGATGCCCGAGATCAGGCCTGCATCGTCCAGCGGCAGCACATTGGGCCGCTGCAGGTAGAAGATGAGGAACATCTCGGCGGTCCAGCGGCCCACGCCGCGGATGGACATGAGCTCGGCCACGATGGCTTCGTCACTCATGCCCTGCCAGTCGTCCTGGTGCAGGCGGTGCTCGGTGAAGTGCATGGCCAGGTCCACCAGGTAGTCCACCTTGCGGGCAGACAGGCCCACGGCGCGCATGTCGTCCACCTTGAGCTTGAGCACCAGGTCAGGTGCCATGCGGGCGGGCAGGCGCGCGAACTTGTTCCACAGCGTCTGCGCAGCCTTCATCGAGATCTGCTGGCCCACGATGGAGCGCGCCAGCGTGGCGAAGGCATCGCCGCCGGGCTGCAGGGCCAGGTGGGCAAAGCGCGGGATCAGGCGCTTCATCACGCGATCGCGCCGCACCAGCTGGCGGCAGGCCTCGGCCCAGTAGGCCGGGGCACCCTCGGGCGGTGCGGGCAGGGATATCTTGGCCTTGGGAGCGGAGGCAGCGGCAGCGGCGGCCGCAGGCGCCGATCCTGCGCGCGCGCCCAGCGTCACCATCGGCAGCGGGGCCGGTTGCTGTTCGGGCACGGGCAGATCGGCCACCAGCGGCAATTGCTCGAAATCCATGGTGTCCAGGGGTTTGGCGGAGGCCATCAAAGCACCTCCCCGCACCTGGCGCGGCACATCTGGCAAGGCATACGGATCAGCCCTTTGCGGCTGCCTCCCAGGTCGTGCCTGCGGGGGAGTCCTTGAGCACGATGCCCTGTTCCAGCAGCGCCTTGCGGATGCGGTCGGCCTCGGCCCAGTCCTTGGCCGCCTTGGCGGCTGCGCGTGCGGCAATCTGCGCCTCGATGGCGCCGGCATCCATCTCCGAAGTGCCTGCCTGCAGGAAGGCCTGCGGGTCGCCCTGCAGCAGCCCCAGGCAGCCGGCCAATGCCTTGAGCAGGCCCGCCGTCTCGGCACTCTTGCTGCGGTTGACTTCGGCAGCCAGCTCGAACAGCACGGCAACAGCCTCGGGCGTGCCGAAGTCCTCGTCCATAGCCGCCTTGAAGCGTGCGGCAGCGGGATGATTCCAGTCGATGGCGACCTCGGCAGGCGCGACCAGGCTCAGCGCCGTGTACAGGCGCTTGAGCGCGCCGCGTGCGTCGTTCAGGTGCACGTCGCTGTAATTGAGCGGGCTGCGGTAGTGGCTGCGCACGACGAAGAAGCGCACGGTCTCGGCGTCGTACTCCTTGAGCACGTCGCGGATGGTGAAGAAGTTGCCCAGCGACTTGGACATCTTCTCGTTGTCCACGTTGATGAAGCCGTTGTGCATCCAGACCTGCGAGAACGGCTTGCCGGTCGCGCCTTCGCTCTGGGCGATCTCGTTTTCGTGGTGCGGGAACTGCAGGTCGGCACCGCCGCCGTGGATGTCGAAGCTCTCGCCCAGCATCTCGCAGCCCATGGCCGAGCACTCGATGTGCCAGCCGGGACGGCCCACGCCCCAGGGGCTGGCCCACTTGACCTCTTCCGGCTCGGCGGGCTTGGCGCTTTTCCACAGCACGAAGTCCAGCGGATCCTGCTTGCCGTCCTGCACGGCCACGCGTTCGCCGGCCTGCAATTCGTCCAGCGACTTGCCCGACAGCTTGCCGTAGCCGGGGAATTTGCGCACGGCGAAGTTCACGTCGCCATCCGTGCCCTGATAGGCCAGGCCCTTGTCCTGCAGGCGGCCGATCATGGAGAGCATCTGCGGCACGTATTCGGTGGCGCGCGGCTCATGCGTGGGGCGCTCGATGCCCAGGGCGTCGGCGTCCTGGTGCAGGGCGTCGATCATGCGGTCGGTCAGCGAGCGGATGGTCTCTCCGTTCTCGACGGCGCGCCGGATGATCTTGTCATCGATGTCGGTGATGTTGCGCACATAGGTCACGCGATGGCCGCTGGCACGCAGCCAGCGCTGCACCACATCGAAAGCGACCATGGAGCGTGCGTGTCCCAGGTGACACAGGTCGTACACGGTCATGCCGCACACATACATGCGCACATGGCCCGGTTCGATTGGCGAAAACGCTTCCAATGCACGCGACAGCGTGTTGTAGATACGCAAACTCATGGATGTTTATCAGGGGAGAAAGGGCCGCTGCAGGGGGCGCGTCCCACGCGCCGCCGGACCCTTGGCGCCGATGCAGGCATGCTCAGCAGGGAGCAGGAGCGGCAGGCGCAGAGCCCGTGTGACCCAGCACACCCCTCAGCTACAATTGACCGCAGTATAAGCCCGCGCCGCGGGGCATTCCCCCGAGGCCCCGAAAGCACCTACATGCCTCTACGCAACTCGTTTCGCTCCGCCCTGCGCCTCGCGGCACTGGCGGCCCTGCTCGCAACAGGCCACGCCCACGCCGACGACTATACGGAAGTGAATCAGTTGCTGCGCAACGGCAAGAGCACCCAGGCGCTGGCACGCGCCGATGCCTATCTGGCCAAGAACGCACGCGACCCGCAGATGCGCTTTCTCAAGGCGGTTGCACTGACCGACAGCGGCAAGACAGACGAGGCCATCGCCGCGCTGAATCAGCTCATCGAGGACTACCCCGAGCTGCCCGAGCCCTACAACAATCTGGCGGTCATCTATGCTGGCCAGAACCAGCTCGACAAGGCGCGCTCCGCGCTCGAATCCGCCGTGCGCAACAACCCCAACTACGGCGTCGCCTACGAGAACCTGGGCGACATTCATGCCCGCCTGGCCTACGAGGCCTACTCCAAGGCGCAAGGCCTGGATGGCCGCGCGGCCAGCGTGCGCCCCAAGCTCAAGCTGCTGCGCGACCTGCTGGCGCCCGTCACCGCCGCCAAGTAGCCCCCCGGCCCACGCGCGCAGCCCTTGCGCCAGCGCGCGTGCGGCGGTCGATCGGGTCTTGCCATGCCTGGCGCGCACCCGCAGGAACCTGCCCGGTTTTCCCCACTCCATCCCCCAGCCCTTTGGCTTTCACAGGAGATTCGCATGAACACACGCCGCATTGCGTCGCTTTCCCTGGCCGGCATGGCCCTGGCCGCTTCCCTTTTCACCGCCCTGCCCACCATGGCGCAGAACGCCACGCCCAAGGTGCAGATCAAGACCAGCATGGGCGACATCGTGCTGGAGCTGAACGAGGCCAAGGCTCCCAAGACCGTGGCCAACTTCATGCAGTACGTGCGCGACAAGCACTATGACGGCACGGTGTTCCACCGGGTGATGGACGGCTTCATGATCCAGGGCGGCGGCATGGATGCCAGCCTCAAGGAAAAGCCCACGCGCGCACCGATTCCGCTGGAGGCGGACAACGGCCTCAAGAATGACCGGGGCACCATCGCCATGGCGCGCACGGGCAATCCCAACTCGGCCACCTCGCAGTTCTTCATCAACGTGGTGAACAACGACATGCTCAACGCGCCCAAGCCTGACGGACATGGCTACGCCGTCTTCGGCCGCGTGGTCCAGGGCATGGATGTGGTGGACAAAATCCGCACGGTGGCCACGGGCAACCAGGGCATGCACCAGAATGTACCCACCAAGCCGGTGACCATCCTCTCGGCCACCGAAGTCAAGTAAACCGCGCGCCGCGCCTTGCGTGGCACGCCCTTCCCCTCCATCCAACAAGGAATCGCCATGAGCAATCCCCAAGTCGAACTCCACATCGCCGACCACGGCGTCATCACCATCGAACTCGACGCCGCCAAGGCCCCGAAGAGCGCAGAGAACTTCCTGGCCTATGTGAACAAGGGCCACTACAACAACACCATCTTCCATCGCATCATCGATGGCTTCATGATCCAGGGCGGCGGCTTCGAGCCCGGCATGAAGCAAAAGGAGACGGACGCCCCCATCGAGAACGAGGCCAAGAACGGCCTGAAGAACGACAAGTACACCCTGGCCATGGCCCGTACCGGCGACCCGCACTCGGCCACCGCCCAGTTCTTCATCAACGTGGCCGACAACGGCTTCCTGAACCACACCTCGCCCAGCGCACAGGGCTGGGGCTATGCCGTGTTCGGCAAGGTGATCAAGGGCACCGAGATCGTGGACAAACTGCGTGGCGTGAAGACCGGCCGCAACGGCGGCCACCAGGACGTGCCCAAGGATGACGTGATCATTGAAAAGGCCGTGGCCCTGTAATCAGGCGCTTGCGCACACGGGGCGGCCGTGCCCTTTCGGGTCCGGCCGCCCTGTTGTCCATGCGCATGGCACCAGGCCGTGCGCATGGACAACAGACCCGCTCCAGAGCCGTCCCAAGGCTCCTACAGCCCTTCATGCAGCGCCCTTGCCGGGTGCCCCGTCCCATGGCCCAGACCGCCGCACCCCGCCCTCTTCCCGTGCCGCCCATTGCGGCCGAGTGGACACTGCCCGCGGGCTGGCGCACGCTGGAGTTCATCTCGGACCTGCACCTGCAGGCCAGCGAGCCCGCCACCGTGCAGGCCTTCAGGCAGTACCTGGCCGCCACGCGGGCCGATGCCGTCTTTCTGCTGGGCGACCTGTTCGAGGTCTGGGTGGGTGACGACGCCCTGCTGGAGCCGGGCAGCTTGGAGGCCGAATGCGCCACCGCCATGCGCGCGGCAGCCACCCGCACGCCGCTGTTCTTCATGCAGGGCAACCGCGACTTCCTGACCGGCGCGCAGTTCGATGCGCTGTGCGGCACGACCACCCTGACCGATCCCACCGTGCTTGACTGCGGCGACCAGCGCATCCTGCTCAGCCATGGCGATGCCCTGTGCCTGGACGATGTGGACTACCAGCGCTTTCGCGCCATGGCGCGCTCGGCGGCCTGGCAGGCCGGCTTCCTGGCCCAGCCGCTGCAGGTGCGCCGCGACCAGGCACGCGGCATTCGGCAGGAGAGCGAATCGCGCAAGCGGGGATCGGACGGCCATGGCGCCGCCATGCCCACCTATGCCGACCTTGACGCGCAGGCCACCCGCAGCTGGCTGCATGCCGCAGGTGCCACCGCCCTGATCCACGGCCACACGCACCGCCCGGCCGACCATGACCTGGGCGATGGCCTGCGGCGCATCGTGCTCAGCGACTGGGATCTGGCGGCGCCCGTACCCCGCGCCGAGGTGCTGCGCTGGGAGCGCGGCATGGGCCTGCAGCGCCTGCCGCTGTCCGATGTTCTTGAACAGGCCAGCCCGCCATGAGCCTTTGGCAACAACTGGGCCGCTGGGTCCGCAGACTGGGCCGCCGCGCACGCTCCACGGTGTCGCCGGTGCCCGAGATTCCCGCGCCGCTGTGGCTGTCCACGCTGGCCGCCTACCCCTTTCTCGCGTCGCTGACGCTGGAGGAGCAATCCAAGCTGCGCGCCCTGGCCGCCGTCTTCCTGCAGCGCAAGCGCTTCCACGGCGCCCACGGCCTGCAAGTGAGCGATGCCATGGCGCTGGAGATTGCCGCCCAGGCCTGCCTGCCCCTGCTGCACTGGGGCGAGCCGCAGGGCGCGCTGTCCTGGTATGACGACTTTGTCGGCATCGTGGTGCACCCGGGCGATGCCGTGGCGCGGCGCCAGAGCATGGACGAGGCCGGCGTCATCCACGACTACGACGAAGTGATCATGGGCGAGGCCATGCATGGCGGCCCCGTCATGCTCAGTTGGCAGGCCATTGGCGCAGGCCGCGGGCCGCATGCCAGCCACCATGGCCACGGCGGCCAGGTAGCCAACGTGGTGATCCATGAATTCGCCCACAAGATCGACATGCGCAACGGCGGTGCCGACGGCTGCCCGCCCCTGCCGCCGGGCTTCATGGGCAGCAGCTCCGCGCGCCAGGCCCGCGAGATATGGCAGGCCGCCTGGGCACCGGCCTACGACGCCTTCCGTGAGCAGATCACCATCGCCGAGCGCTTTGGCGGCGAATGGCCCTGGCTGGACGGCTATGGCGCCACGGCGCCCGCCGAATTCTTCGCCGTGGCCTGCGAGGCCTTCTTCGTGGACCGCGCCCGCTTTGCCCTGGAATTCCCCACGCTGGCGCCGCTGCTGGCTGCACTCTTCAAGCCAGCCACCAGTCAACCCTGATCGGAGCAAACCTCCTTCAGGGCCTGGGCGAACAGGCGCTGCTCCTCGTACTGCCCGCCCGCCTTGCGCTCGAACAGGGTGATGGGTGGCAGGGTCCAGCCAAAACGGTGGCGCACGATGCCCACGCCCGCGATGCGCACCAGTTCCTCGGCAATGTCGGCCGGCACGATGGACACGGCCCGCTCATTGGCCGCCACCAGTTCGCCGATCACCTTGGCCGAGAGCGTTTCCACAAACGGCGGCGGCGGCTCCACGCCCGCGCGCAGAAAAAAGTCGGTGATCTGCTCGCGCATGGGCGTGCGGCGCTGGCCCAGCACCCAGTCAAGCCCCGTGAGTTCGGCCCACTGCAGAGGCCGGCGCCCCAGCCGCGTGGCCAGGCTGCGATGGGCGATCAGGCGAGGCTCCTGCTCATAAAGCACGCTGTGCCGTATGCCGCTCATGTCCAGCACGGCCGAGGCGCGGCCAATCACGCAGTCCAGCTCATGTGCGCGCAACTTTTGCAGCAGGCGGTCGCTGGTGTCCTCATGCAGCGTGACCGTGATGCGCCGGCCTTGCGGCCGCGTCCTGCCGATGGCATCGGCCAGCATGCGCGCCGGCAGGAAGGGGATGACACCCACCTGAAGGTGCGCCGCACGCTGCTGCCCCACGGCCTCGATGTCGTGAGCCCAATGATCCAGATCGGCCAGCATGCCCCGGGCGCGCGCCAGCACCAGCGCACCCAGCTCCGTAGGCTCCATGCCGCGCGCAGAACGCAGGAACAGCGGCGCGCCGAACAATGACTCCAGCTCGGCCAGGGCCTGGGTCACGGCGGGCTGGCTGGTGGCCATGCGCTCGGCCACGCGGGTCAGCGTGCCCAGCTCGCTGATGGAGCGCAGCAGCAGCAAATGCTTCATCTTCAGGCGCGTGGCCATGCGGTGGGCCAGTTGGGCAGCGGTCGATGCAGTGCGGTTTTGCGGCATGGATTCAGGTGTGGCGCGTCATAAGCAAAACCATATTGAACAATAAAAACAAACGAATTTCTGCTTATGTATGCGTTCCAGAATTCCTGCGTCTTGCACACCCAAAACGAAAGGACCAGGCAGACCATGGATGGCATGTTTTTCATCATCGCGCTGGGCGCGGCGGCGGCCGGATTCGTGCAGGGCCTGTCGGGCTTTGCCTTCGGCATGGTGGCCATGTCGTTCTGGGACTGGGTGCTGGAGCCGCGCGATGCGGCCGTGCTCACCGTCTTCGGCTCGCTGCTGGGCCAGGTGCTGTCGGCCATCACCGTGCGGCGCGGGTTTGCGCTGGCAAAGCTGCTGCCCTTCATCCTGGGCGGTCTTGCCGGCATTCCGCTGGGCGTCTTGCTGCTCCCGCACCTGGACATGGCCTGGTTCAAGGCCCTGCTGGGCGGCATGCTGGTGCTGTGGTGCCCGGTGATGCTGCTGTCGGCCCGGCTGCCCAGGCTGGCGCGCGGCGGCCGCCTGGCCGATGGTGCCGTGGGCCTGGCGGGCGGTGTGATGGGCGGACTGGGCGGCTTCACGGGCACGCTGCCCACGCTATGGTGCACGCTGCGCGGCTACCCCAAGGATGAGCAGCGCTCCGTCATCCAGAACTTCAACCTGTCCATGCTGGCCGTGACCATGGCCACCTACCTGGGCACCGGCATGGTCACGCGCAGCATGCTGCCGCTGTTCGCCATCGTGGCGCCGGCCATGCTCATTCCATCGCTGCTGGGCTCCAGGCTCTATATCGGTATCAGCGAGGCACGGTTCCGGCAGATCGTGCTGGGCCTGCTGTGCCTGTCCGGCGTGGCCCTGCTGGCGTCTTCCGTGCCCGTACTTTTGCAGCGCGCGGCCTGAGCACAAGCCCCCTTCAGACCATCAGCGCCCCGACCGTCTCAGGCACTGACAGCAGGTGGACCAGGTGGCGGAAGTCCGTGGCGACCACCTCGGCTCCCGCGTTCTTCAGCAGCTCGGCCTTGGCACCCGCGCCCACACCCACGAATTGCAGCCGCAGTTGCCTTGCGGTGTGCAGATCCCAAAGCCCGTCGCCGAAGGACACGACCGATGTGATCTGCGATGCATCTCGGCCAGCGCTGGCGGCGGCGATGGCTGCGCTGACGATTTCCTCGCGCGTGGCGAATTCGCTGGCTGTCACCAGCAAGCGCTCGGGACAGGCAATGCCCACCGCCGCCAGCTTGGCTTGCGCCAAATGCCGATAGGAACCCGTGGCAAAGGCAAACCGTACCTGGCCGGACTCGGCCAGCTTGGCCATGAAGTCCGCGGCGCCGGCAATCTCCTGCACCTGGGCAGGAACCTTTTCCCATTCGCGGACCAGGGCGCTGACAAAGCGGGCCTCGTCCTCGACGGACGCTTCGCGGCCGTGGGCACGCGCGAAGGCTTCGCGGAAGATGCCTGAATCCGTGTGGTGGCGGTAGCCGCCCCAGTTCTCGTCCACCTCCCGCATGCCAATGGCGCGAAAGGCTGCGCCAAAGCAGCGCTGGTGCGCGGCAACGCTGTCCGTGAGGGTTCCGTCTATGTCGAAGATGTAGATATGCATGGCAGGGAAGAATCCTGGATGGCCGCTCCGCGAATGCTGCGGTGCAGCCAGAGCATGCCGCGCACCCGGGCCGAAGCCTCAGTCAACTTTGCAGTCTTCGTGCACGCTGCGCTATGCTTCATCATATATTACGAACTGCACCAGCCCATCCATGAGAGGCCTTCCGATGTTGACGCCCCCCTTCAAACTCAGCGCAGGCGGCATGGCCGCCCTGGGCGCCGCCGTGTCGGCTGGCGCGTTGCAGTCCGGGGACGGCCAGTGCTGCGGGCACGACCGTGTCCACGAAGAGCATGGCGGCGCAGCGCACGCCCAGGCGCGCACCCGGCTCTACCAGCTGGACACGCATCTGCACTGCTCGGTGATAGGTACCTGCCTGAGCCCGGCCGAGCTGCGCAAGCTGATGGGCCGGCACATGGATATCAAGGGCAAGACCGACCTGGAACTGCACCACCAAGCCGTGGGCCTGGCGCATGAGAACGGCGACCTGTCCAAGGCCATCCACAAGGCGCTGGACCAGCGCCATGCCGCCGTGATCAAGGGCTTTGCCGCCGCCCAGGACGAGGCTGCACTGGAGACCGCGTGGAAGCAGGCCTGGCAGCAGGGCGAGACTCCGGGAGCGTACTGGGCCCTGCTCACGCACAAGTGCACCAGCTTTGCGCTGCGGCAAATGGCCTTTGGCGAGGTGCACATGCTGTCGCACCTGATGGGATCGGCCAACCGGCATGAACTCAAGCGCTTCGTGGCACTGGAAAAGGAAAACCTGGAACTGCAGGACAAGCTGGAACGCGAACGCCAGCGCCACCACCAATCCCAGCTCGAACGTGATGCGCTGGCCAGCCAGCTGCGCCAGCAGTCCCTGGACTTCGAAGCCCGCCTGTCGCAACTCAGGACAGGGGCAGCCCCTGGAGGCGAGACCCGCCCCGACGATGCGGGCGCCCTGGTCGGGATGCACACCGAACGGCGCGAGCGTGCAGAACGCGCTGCCGAACAGGCCTGGGCCGAGGCTGGCCGCCTGCAGCAGATGGCCGAGCAATTGCAGCAGCGCGTGCAATGGCTGGCCGAGGAACTGGCCGCCGCCGAAAAGGAACTGCATCGCGCCGCCACCCAGCCCCAGGCCCCTGATGCCGCGCAGCAGCAGGCGCTGCAGGGCCGCAAGCTGCTCTACGTGGGCGGGCGCCCCAGCTCCACCCCTGCCATACGCGACCATGTGCAACGCCATGGCGGCGAATTCCTGCACCACGACGGCGGACTGGAGACGCGCAAGGGCTTGCTGGCCGCGCAGCTGCCCCGCGTCGACCTGGTGGTGTTCCCCGTGGACTGCGTGGACCATGATTCCGTGGTCAACCTCAAGCGCCTCAGCGAGCGGCATGGCGTGCCCTTCATCGCGCTGCGCACGGCCAGCCTGGCCAGCTTCGCGGCCACCGTGGCGCGCGAGTTGGCACCGCCCAACGCGGGAACCCGCACCGCCAGCGCATCACACTTTTGCCTGCGCCACGGTTGATGGCGCCGGGTGGCGCGGGCCCAGCGCCGGGCCTTGTGTTTTCAGGATTCCATCAGTACCTCAGCACCTCAGTACCGCGCATCGGCCGGCTTCTTGTCCTTGGGCCAGTCCTTGTGCTTGTTGGCAAAGTCCGGGCGCGGCTGGTGGCTGAAGTACTCGGCCACGTCCACGGCCTCCTGGTCGCTGAGGCCGCCCTGGCCCAGCGGGAAGTTGCCATGGAAGGCGATGGGCATGTTTCGCTTGACGAAGGCCGCTGCCGTGTAGGTGCGCGCCATGCCCGCGCCGATGTTGAAGGACTCGTCACCCCACAGCGGCGGATAGACCCACTGGCCCTTGGCATTCTTCACGCCCTCGCCCTCGCCGCCATGGCAGACCGCGCACTGGGCCGCATAGACCTTCTTGCCGTTGTCCACGTTGGGCACGATGGACTGGCTGATCTTGCCCACGCCCCGGCCTTCGACCTTGTCTTCGGGTTTGGTTTCGCGGCGCATCCAGTCGAAGTAGGCGACCATGGCCTTGATCTCGTCGGACTCCAGCGGCAGAGGCTTGCCGTTCATGGAGCGCAGGAAGCAGCCATTGATGCGGTCCTCCAGCGTGATGACGCGGCCCGCGCGCGGCGCATAGCCGGGGAAGAAGGCCGAGACACCGATATAGGGCGAGCCATCGGCCACCGTGCCCGCGTTCAGGTGGCAGCTGGCGCAGTTCAGCGCATTGCCCACATTCCTGGGCAGCAGGTCACGCGTCTCTATGTTCAGGCGGGCGCCGTAGACCAGTTGCTTCGCGTTGGATTCGTCCAGCATGGCGGCCAGGCGCGGCGTCTCGAACGGGCGCGCGCTTTCGCCCTTGGCATCGAGCTGCTTGCGCATGGATTGCACCTCCCTGGCATGGATCTCGCGCGCATCGGCACGGCCCCAGCTCTTGCGGGCGAAGTTGAGGATGTCGGCGATCTCCGCATCCTTGAGCTGTGCGAAGGCCGGCATGGTCAGCGGCCGCGCATGGCTTTGCGTGACGGGCGCCTTCCAGCCCACCAGCATCAGATGGATCAGCGTGGACGGGTCCTGCGACTGCAGCGAGAAATTGCCTGCCAGTGGCGGGAACACGTCCTTCACGCCACCGCCATCGGCACGGTGGCAGTCGGCGCAGAACTGCAGATAGCCCAGGCCGCCCTGGCTGGCGTAGAGATCGGCAGGCACGTCGGAAGATACTGCCGGCGTGGCGGACGGCGCATGCCCGGAGGCCTGCGGCGCCGGATGCGGGGCGATGACCGGCCCCGGCCCCTGGACCACCTGCATGGGCAGATCGTTCTTGCCTGCGGGCAGTGACTTCAGATAAGTGCCAATGGCCAGCAGGTCCTCATCGCTCATGTACTGCGTGCTGTGCTGCACCACATCGACCATGTTGCCGGAGACCGTGCCGTGGCTGTTGCGCCCGGTCTTGAGCAACTGGGCGGTTTCCTCGGGTGTCCACAGATTGCGCAGGCTCAGCGCGCGCCAGTTCTCCACGGTCTCGCCGGCCAGGAAATACTCGCCCTTGCTGCCCTCGCCGGTCATGGTCTTTTCCTGGAAGCCCACGCCGCGCGGCGTATGGCAGGCGCCACAGTGGCCCAGGCCCTGCACCAGGTAGGCACCCCGGTTCCACTGGGCAGTTTGCTGCGGTTGGGGCTGGAAGGGCGTGTCATCCAGAAACACCCAGTTCCACAGCGCCAGGCCCCAGCGCTGGTTGAAGGGAAAGCCCAGGTCGGACTCCTTGTTGGCCGCCTTCACGGGCGCCACGCCCTGCAGCAGATAGGCGTACAGGGCCTGCATGTCCTCGGCCGTCATCTTGGCGTAGGAGGGATAGGGCATGGCCGGGTACATGTTGCGGCCATCGGCCGCCACGCCCTTGCGCATGGCGCGGTCGAACTGCTCGAAGCTGTATTTGCCCATGCCCGTATCGGCGTCGGGCGAGATATTGGTGGAATAGATCTTGCCGAATGGCGTCTCCAGCGCCAGCCCACCACCCATGGGCTGGGATTTATTGCCGGTGTGGCAGGCAACGCAATCTCCCAGGCGTGCGATATATCGGCCGCGATCGACCAGGGTTCTTTGCTCCGCCGTCAGGTCCGCTGCGTAATCGGCAGGCAGGTCATCAATGATTTGTGGCGTTTGCGCATGGTCCACTCCGGGCGCCGGCGCCGAAATGGCCAGTTGCCAGGCGGCGGCCGACAGCGCGGCCACGCACAGCAGGCCTTGCTTGAGCGAGAGTTTCATCGTCTTCGATCCACTGAAATGAATTATTATTGAAAGAGGCAAAAACGGATATTGACGAGATATTCAACCCAACGCCTGCAGCCATTGCAGCAAATGATCATCTCTTTGCGCAATATCTTCTTATATATACGAATTCTAGTGGTATCCCCCTATTTTTTCCATGCAAGCCGACGAAAACGATAAGCCAATAGCGCATTTAACGCGGGCTTAATCAATGCAAGGAGAAAGCGCGCGAAGCCGCCTCGGGCGGGCACAAAAAAAGCGGCCCGCAAGGGGCCGCTGATTTCACCGTCGGTGTATCCGTCAGTGTATGGGGTGGCGGCTCGCCCGCCGGGCTCAGACCGCCTGGCTGCAGCGGCGCGCCGCCTGCGCCACGCTGTGCGCGTCCACGCCAAAGTGGCCGCGCAACGCGGCACGCGTGTCACTTCGGCCAAAGCCGTCCGTGCCCAGGGTGAGGAATCGCCTGCCTGCGGGCAGGAAGGCGCGCACGGTCTCGGGCACGGCGCGCACATAGTCGGTGGCGGCAATCACCGGGCCCTGCGTGCCGTCCAGCAGTTGGGCGATCCAGGGCTGGCCAGGTGCCTCACCTGCCAGCATGCGCTGCTCGCAGGCCACGCCATCGCGCGCCAGTTCGCTCCAGCTGGTCACGCTGACCACGGTGGCGGCCATGCCCTCGCTGGCCAATTGCTCGGCGGCCTTGAGCACTTCGGTGAGGATGGCACCCGATCCCAGCAAGGTGACATGCTGCGTGGCACGGCCCGCATCGCCAAAGCGGCCGAACACATAGCCGCCGCGCAGCACGCCTTCGGCCGCGCCCTGTGGCAGGTCAGGCTGGGCGTAGTTCTCGTTCATCAGAGTGATGTAGTAGAAAACGTCGCGCTGCTCCACCAGCATCTCGCGCATGCCGGCGTCCAGGATCACGGCCAGCTCGCCCGCATGCGCGGGGTCCCAGGCCTTGCAGTTGGGAATGGTGGCCGCCACCAGATGGCTGGAGCCGTCCTGGTGCTGCAGGCCTTCTCCGCCCAGCGTGGTGCGGCCCGAGGTGGCGCCCAGCAGAAAGCCGCGCGCCCGCTGGTCGGCCGCCGCCCAGATGGCGTCGCCCACGCGCTGGAAGCCGAACATGGAGTAGTAGATGTAGAACGGCAGCATGGCCAGGCCGTGCACGCTGTAGCTGGTGGCCGCCGCCGTCCAGCTGGCGATGGCGCCGGCCTCGCTGATGCCCTCCTCCAGGATCTGGCCGTCCAGTGCCTCGCGGTAGGACAGCACCGAGCCGATGTCTTCGGGCGCGTAGCGCTGCCCCAGGCTGCTGTAGATGCCCACCTGCTTGAACAGGTTGGCCATGCCGAAGGTGCGCGCCTCGTCCGCCACGATGGGCACGATGCGCGGACCCAGCTGCGCGTCCTTGAGCAGGCCGCCCAGCATGCGCACGAAGGCCATGGTGGTGCTCATCTCCTTGCCGGCAGGCGCCAGCGCGAACTGCGCGTACTGGTCCAGGGCGGGCACGGGCACGCGGTCGCACACCGTTTCACGGCGCGGCAGTGCGCCGCCCAGGGCCGTGCGGCGATCGCGCAGGTAGTGCATCTCGGGGCTGTCATCGGCAGGTTTATGGAAGGCCAGGCCCTTGGCCTGCTCGTCACTGAGCGGCAGGTTGAAGCGGTTGCGGAACTCGATCAGGTCGGACTCGTCCAGCTTCTTCTGGCTGTGCGTGGTCATCTTGCCCTGCCCGGCCGATCCCATGCCGTAGCCCTTCTTGGTATGGGCAAGGATCACCGTGGGCTGGCCGCGATGGGCGGCAGCCGCTGCATAGGCCGCATGGATCTTCACCAGGTCATGGCCGCCGCGCTTCAAGCGGTCGATCTGCTCGTCCGTCAGACCCTGGGCCAGGGCGGCAAGCTCGGGGTTCTGTCCGAAGAAATGCTCGCGGTTGTAGCGTCCGTCCTTGGCGGCGAAGGTCTGCATCTGCCCGTCCACCGTGCCGCCCAGCGTGCGTGCCAGGGTGCCGGTGAGGTCGCGCGCAAACAGCCCGTCCCAGTCGCTGCCCCACAGCAGCTTGACCACGTTCCAGCCCGCGCCCGCGAACAGCCGCTCCAGCTCATCGACGATGCGGCCGTTGCCGCGCACCGGGCCGTCCAGACGCTGCAGATTGCAGTTGACCACCCAGACCAGGTTGTCCAGCCCCTCGCGCGCGGCCAGCGTGAGGGCGCTCATGCTTTCGGGCTCGTCCATCTCGCCGTCGCCAAACACGCCCCAGACCTTGCGCTCCTGGCAGTCCAGCAGGCGGCGGTGCGTGAGATAGCGCATGAAGCGCGCGTGGTAGATGCTGCTGATGGGGCCAATGCCCATGGAGCCCGTCGGGAACTGCCAGAAATCGGGCATCAGCCAGGGATGCGGATAGCTGGACAGGCCCTGCGCGCCTGCAGCCGGCGCGCTGATCTCCTGGCGGTAGTGCTGCAGGTCCTGCTCGGTCAGCCGCCCTTCCAGGAAGGCCCGCGCATACACGCCGGGCGCGCTGTGCGGCTGGAAGAACACCAGGTCGCCCCGGTGCTGGCCCGGCGCAAGTCCCTCCCGGGCATGGAAGAAATGATTGAAACCGGTCTCGAACAGGTCGGCCGCGCTGGCATAGCTGGCAATATGGCCGCCCAGCTCGCCATAGGCCTGGTTGGCGCGCACCACCATGGCCAGCGCGTTCCAGCGCATGATGGACGCCAGCCGCTCCTCGATGGCCAGGTCGCCCGGAAACACCGGCTGCTGCTGCGCCGCCACGCTGTTCACATAGGGCGTGTTCAGGTCAGGCTGCCAGCCCAGGCGCTGCTCGCGCGCCATGCGCGCCAGTTCTTCCAGCACGAAGCGCGCGCGCTGCGGACCTTCTGTGGCGACCAAGGCCAGAAAGGCCTCGCGCCATTCGGCGGTTTCCTGGGGATCGGTATCGATATCGGCCAGCGCGGCCAGTGGCGTGGGTGCGTTCATGTCCGCCACTTTAGGACTGGCAGGCCGGCATGAGCAGCCGTTCATGGATAAGGAAAACGCCATATTCCAGCATTTCATGCCGGTATCTACATAAAATCCGGCACATGAAACTGGACACCATCGACTTGCGCATTCTGGCCGAGTTGCAAACGGACGGCTCGCTGTCCAACGTGGAACTGGCGCGGCGCGTGCATCTGTCGCCCTCGCCATGCCTGGCGCGCGTCAAGGCACTGGAGAAGGCCGGCGTGATCGCGCGCTATGTGGCGCTGGCCAATGCGTCGGCGCTGGGGCTGGGGCTGAATGTGTTCATCAACATCAGCCTCAAGTCGCAGGCCAAGGAATCGCTGGCCGACTTCGAGCGCCGCATTGCCGAGCACGACGAGGTCATGGAGTGCTACCTGATGAGCGGCGACGCCGACTACCTGATCCGTGTGGCGCTGGCCGACATCGGCGCGCTGGAGCGCTTCATCGTGGAGCAGCTCACCCCGATTCCGGGCATAGAGAAGATCCGCTCCAGCTTCACGCTCAAGCAGGTGCGGTACAAGACCGCCCTGCCCCTGCCTGCGGCGGGTTGATCCGGACCCCGACTCAGCCTGCAGGCTTGGCCATCTCGCCGGTGGCGATGCGGCGGCGCAGCTCGCCCAGCACGGCCTTGAGGCGGCGCTCGTTGTCCAGGCCCACGCGCACCAGCATCTTCTGGCCGCTGGACAGGGCCTGCAGCTCAGGGTCGGCGTACTCGTAGCGCACCCAGGGCTGGATGGAGGGCACCTCGCCTTCCACCTTGGTCAGCCGTACCTGCACCGGGCCTGCAGGCTCGGGCGCGGCGCGCAGGTGGTCTATGACGGCAATGAGGCGATCGTTGAAATAGCGGCTGGGATAGCCCAGGTCTTCATAGGCGGTCTGGAACAGGGGATACAGCCGGGCATAGAGCTTGACGGCCCCGTCCATGGGAATGGACTCGGCAAAGGCCACGAAGGCCTTGTAGCGTGCGGCGTTGGCGGGGGCGATGGCCTGCGCCTCACCCGCCTCCGCCGCGCCCTCCACCGTGAAACGCTGAGGCGCCGGGTGCACGGGCCAAAGCCGTGCAGGGGCCTGGGAGCGGGTCAGGTTGTCCACGGTGGCCACGGCGCGGCGCACAAAGCCGTCCATCTGCAGAAAGCTGCCTGCCTTGTCACGGCCCAGCAGGCCGTTGAGGGCCTGGGTGACATGGGCGTCGGAGTCCTGCAGCGCGGGCAGGCCGGAGGCGGGCTGCTCCAGCGCATCGACAGGGTTCTGGGGCTCGGTCAGCTCGGGCGCGGGGACGGGTTCAGGTTCGGAGGGTTGGGTGGACTGGGCGGGCGCCTGCGCCACTTCCGGCGGCGCCTCGGGCACGGCGGCGGGACGCCACCAGTACCACCAGGCCGCGCCCCCCAGGGCGGCAGCCGCCAGCACCGCTGCGGCGATGCCGAAGGCCGATGGGCCGGAGGATCTGGCGCGGGGGCGGAAGTCTTGGGGATCGCGTTCTGGCATGGTTGGGTCCTTTGGCTTGGGCAGGGGGCTGGCAGCTCAGTTGCCGCAGGACGTGCGACAGCAAAGCACAACCAGGGTTCCCCGGCTTTGCTGACACCGGCCCCTGCCTTGTGTTTATAAGCCGCCGCGCTCTCTGCGCAGGCCATCGTGCGCGCCCGGCAACAACGCGTTACCCGGCTTACGCGGCCGTCTCAGCCCTGCGTGCCCAGATCCTGGAGCCAGGCCATGGCAGCCTGCAGCTCGTCGGGGCGGATTTCGTGCATGCTGGGGTACTCGTGGTAGCTCAGCTGCAGCGGCAGGCGCTGCACGTGGCTGCGAATGGCGTGGGCGCTGGTCAGCGGAATGACGTTGTCGTAGGTGCCGTGGCTGACCCAGAGCGACTTGCCGTCAAAGGCCGCATCAGGCGCTTGGTGCGGCAATGCCTCGGGCAGCAGGCGGCTGTGCCAGCACATGGCGGCGCGCAGCAGCGCGGGCTGGGTCAGCAGCAGGCTGAGCGCCATGATGCCGCCCTGGCTGAAGCCGCCCGCCACGGTTCGCTGGGCAGGGATGTCCAGCCGCGCTCCGGCCTGCTGCACGGTCTGGGCCACCAGGGCGCGGCTGTGCTCTTCCTGCGATGCGTGGATGTGGCGCGTGCCGTTGGCGTCCACCGTGAACTGGAACCAGGCATGGGCTGAGGGACCCATGGAAAACGGAGCGCGCAGGCTGAGCACATGGAACTGCGGCGGCACGAACGATGCGAGGCCGAACAGATCCTGCTCATTGCTGCCAACGCCATGCATGAGCACCAGCAGCCAGGGCTGCTGCCCCGGTGCGGGTTGTGCGGGGCGCTCCAGCGCCACCAGAGGCAGGTCGATCATCACGGACTCCTTGGTTTTTTAGCGATTTCCAGGACCGGGGTGGTCCCGGGCAACGCGCCATTGTGGCGCCTCGCCAAGTCCGCGGCAGCAGGAGGTTATGCCGCCTGCGCGTCCTCGAAGGCCATCGCATCCATGGCCAGGATGGAATACATGACTTCGCGGCTCAGATACCGTGGCCGCGCCATGGCGCCAGCCGCGCCCAGCGCGAAGTACAGCGGCATGAAGTGCTCTTCGCTGGGATGGGCGCGCCGGGCCGAAGGCGCGCGGGCGCGGTAGTCCAGCAGCGCAGGCAGGTCCTGCGCCTGCAGGCGCGATTCGATCCAGCGGCTGAAGTCCTGCACGTAGGGCGAGGAGGCGCTGGAGCCGCCGACGGCATGGTCGTCCTGCAGGCCATCCTGGCTGCGCAGGGCCCGCACGGCGTCGTCCACCAGTACCGTGGCCTCGCCCGTGCCGCCCCGGAATTCGCCCAGGTTGTGCGTCATGCTGCCGGAGCCAACGATGAGCACGCCCTCATCGCGCAAGCCCGCCAGGGCTGCGCCCAGCGCATGGGTTTCGGCCGGCCCGGCCGAGGCGGGCAGGGACAGCTGCACCACGGGCAGGTCGGCATCCGGCAGCAAATGCATCAGCGGCACCCAGGCGCCGTGGTCGAAGGGCCGCTGCGCGTTGGCGGTGGAGGCAATGCCTGCGGCCTGCAGGCGGTCCATGACTTCCTGCGCCAGCTGGGGCGCGCCGGGGGCCGGGTACTGCAGTTCGTAGAGTGCGGGCGGAAAGCCGCCAAAGTCGTGCCAGGTGGCGGGCGTGGCGCCGGTCATGACTTCCACGCCGTGCGACATCCAGTGCGGCGACATGACGACCACGCCGCGCAGCGGGCCGTGGGCCTGGCGCAGCGCCCTGCCCCATTGCGCGAGCACGGGGCCGGTTTCACCCGGCTCCAGCGCGAACATGGGCGAGCCGTGGGAGACATAGAGCACGGGCAGCCGGGCACCGGCAGCGGAGGAAACCCGGGAAGAGTGGGGAGCGTGGGAGTCTTGCATTCCCCTAATGTAGGGACGCCCGGGCGCCGCGCCAAGCCGCCAGCGGCAGCACACATTGTTGCGCTGGCCGGATCAATCCGGATCAATCGTCGCGCGGGCGCCCGCGCAGGGCCTTGGTGGCGCCGTGCCGGCTCTTGCTTTCCAGGCGGCGCCGCTGCGACCCCAGCGTGGGCCGGGTGGCGCGGCGCAGGATGGGCTCGGGATAGGCGGCGGCCACCAGCACGTTGAGCCGCTGCAGCGCGGCGCGCAGGTTCTGCTCCTGCGTGCGGTGTTGCTGTGCCTTGATGACGACCACGCCCTCGTTGGTGATGCGGCCGTCGCGCAGGGCCAGCAGGCGCTGCTGCACGGCCTCGGGCAGGCGCGAGGCGCGCACATCAAAGCGCAGGTGCACGGCGCTGGAGACCTTGTTCACGTTCTGGCCGCCCGCGCCCTGGGCGCGCATGGCGGTCCACTGCACCTCGTGCAGCTCGATGGGCCGCATGCGCTCAGGCATCCAGCGCAGCGGTCAATGCCGCCACAAAGGCATCGGGACGCTCATGCATGACCCAGTGGCCCGCGCCGGGCACCAGCGCCAGGCCGCGGAAGTCGCGCGCATGGCGTGCAAAGGCCTGGGCCAGCTCCTGCATCATCGGGCCCGGGTAGAGCGCGTCGTGCTCGCCATAGATGGCCCATACGGGGCCGTCCACGGCCTGCAGGGCACGCGCCAGCACGTCGGTGTGCGAGAGGCGGCGGCGCGGAAGGCGGTCACGCTCCACGTTGAGCACATGCAGGGCCAGCGTGTCCTCGTCGATGAGGCTGGCGTCATGCAGCATCAGCGCCTGCAGGTTGTAGCGGTGGGCCACGGCCTGCGCCTCGGGGGTGGCCAGGTGGCGCCAGCCCTTGAGCCGCACGGCCAGGCCCTTGCCCACGCCCATGCCGGGCGCCCCGGCCAGCACCAGGCGCCGGGCCAGCGTGCCGTCGGCGGCGGCCAGCATGCCGGCCGTCATGCCGCCAAAAGAGAAGCCGACCAGATCACACAGCGGGGCGGCGGGCGCACCGCCATCGGCCAGCAGCTGCCGCAGGCCCTGGCGCAGCGGCTCGACCAGGGTGTCGGCATCCTGGCCGCCCGGCACGCCGTCGGAATCGCCGAAGCCGGGCAGGTCGGGTATCCACAGCTGGCGACCCTGGGCCAGCAGCGCGTCCATGCAGCGCAGCCAGTGCGTCCAGCTGCCGCTGCCGCCGTGCAGCATGACGATGGGCAGCTCGCCCGCGCGTGCCTCGCCCCAGACATGCCAGACCATGTGCCCGTCTTCGGGCTGCGCGGCAGACAGCGGCGTGGTCAGGCGCCGCGCCTGGGCGCGCAGGCGCTCAATGGCGGCGGGCGTATTCACCACTGGGCCACGGCGTCAATGGCCAGGCCATAGCCGGCCACGCCAAAGCCGCACATCACGGCGCGCGCGGCGGCCGACAGGTAGGAGTGGTGGCGGAAGCTCTCGCGCGCATGCACGTTGCTGATGTGCAGCTCCACCAGCGGCACGCCCGTGCCCTTGACGGCATCCAGCAGGGCCACGCTGGTGTGGGTGTAGGCGGCGGCGTTGAAGATCAGGCCGGCCAGGCGGCCTTCGGCGTGCACGCGGCCGGCTTCGTGGACCCAGTCCACCAGTTCGCCTTCGTGGTTGCTCTGGCGGAACTCCAGCGCCAGCCCGTAGCGCGCGCAGGCGGCTTCGCACAGCGCACGCACATCGGCCAGGGTCTGGGAGCCATAGATGGCGGGTTCACGCAGGCCCAGCAGGTTCAGGTTCGGGCCATTGAGGACATAGACGGTTTTCACGGCGGGGACACTCCAGGTTTCCAACGGGCTGGATTATGCGGGCCATCCCCGGCCCGGTCTTGGCGCAGGCACCACGGAAAAAGCCGCCCCAAGGGGCGGCAAGAGTCGGTTCAGCGCGGTTCAGCTCAGATCAACGGCGCCAGTGGCCATGCCCGTGGCCATGGCCATGGCGGTACTCGCCACGGTATCCACCCCGGTAGCCGCCACCATAGCCGTATCCGTAGCCGGGAACGACCACGACGGGCGGAGCACGGTAGACGGCGCGCGGCGCGTAGTAGACCGGCGGCGGGGGGGCGTAGTAGATGGGCTGGGGCGGTGCCACATAGACGGGGGCAGGCGCGACATAGACGGGCGGGCCATACATGCCCGGCGAATTCAGGCTGATGGACCAGTGCACATCGCCCCGGGCCTGGGCGGCGCCCGAAGCCATGAGGGCGGCCAGGGCCAGGCCGGCTGCTGCTGCTTTTGCAACCCACGGGGAAGCTGTCGTTGTCATGGTGTCTCTCCTCGAAGTTGGACAGGCGTGGCAGGCATTGCCGCTGGTGCCGCCTTCCCGCACTTTGGCACAGGGGGACGGCATACGCCCTGCATTCTCAACGCGCGAGAGGGGTCTACGGATGGCAGGCTTTTCTACAAGTTTGTTTCCAAATGCCTCAACCCTTGGCTGGCGCGGCTGTCCGAAAGCCGTCCGGAGCGGGTCTGCAGGCGGGCGCCTACAATGCTGCGATGAGCTCTGCTGACGCCTCCCCCATCTCCAAAGATCCGGTCAAACCGAGTAACTTTTTGCGCCAAATCATCGAGGCCGACCTGGCCAACGGTACCCACGCCCAGCGCCGCTGGGGTGGAAGCCCCGGTGATGGCGACCACCACAACCAGGGCCAGGTGGACGTGGCGAAGATCCGCACACGCTTCCCGCCCGAGCCCAACGGCTACCTGCACGTGGGTCACGCCAAGGCCATCTGCCTGAACTTCGGCCTGGCGCGCGACTACGAAGGTGCCTGCCACCTGCGTTTCGACGACACCAATCCCGAGAAGGAAGACCAGGAGTACGTGGACAGCATCATCGATGCCGTCCATTGGCTGGGCTTCGGCTGGAAGGAAGCCGACGGCCACGAGAACCTGTACTTCGCCAGCAACTACTTCGACTTCATGTACCGCGCAGCCGAGTACCTGATCGAGCAGGGCCTGGCCTATGTGGACGAGCAAAGCGCCGACGACATGAAGGCCAACCGCGGCGATTTCTCGCGCCCCGGCGTGGACAGCCCGTTCCGCAGCCGCACGGTGGCCGAGAACTTGGCGCGCTTTCGCGAAATGCGCGACGGCAAGCTGCCCGATGGCGCTGCCGTGCTGCGCGCAAAGATCGACATGGCATCGCCCAACATCAATCTGCGCGATCCCGCCATCTACCGCGTGCGCCATGCCGAGCACCACAACACCGGCAACCAGTGGTGCATCTACCCGATGTACACCTTCGCCCATCCCATCGAGGACGCGCTGGAGCACATCACCCACAGCATCTGCACGCTGGAGTTCGAGGACCAGCGCCCGTTCTACGACTGGCTGCTGGACCATCTGCGCGAAGGCGGCCTGATCGCTGCGCCGCAGCCGCGCCAGTACGAGTTCTCGCGCCTGCACCTGACCTATGTGATCACCAGCAAGCGCAAGCTCAAGCACCTGGTGGACAACGGCATCGTCAGCGGCTGGGACGATCCGCGCATGCCCACCATCGTCGGCCTGCGCCGCCGTGGCTACACGCCCCAGAGCATCCAGGCCTTCTGCGAGCGCATCGGCGTGACCAAGGACTACGCCTGGATCGACTACTCCACGCTGGAAGGCTGCCTGCGCGAGGACCTGGAGAACCAGGCCCATCGCGGAATGGTGGCCCTGGACCCGCTGAAGCTGGAACTGACCAACTGGGCCGAGGTCTTCGGCAGCGCCGAGCACCTGGAAGCCTGCGAGCTGCCCGCCCTGCCCCACGCCGCCGAAGGCCAGCAGGTGCCGGTGCGCCGCTTCACGCTGGGCCGCGAGGTGTGGATCGAGCGCGAGGACTTCGCCGAAGTGCCGCCCAAGGGCTACAAGCGCCTGTTCCCCGGCAACAAGGTGCGCCTGAAGGGCGGCTACGTGATCGAGTGCACGGGCTGCGAGAAGGATGCCGAGGGCAACGTCACCAAGGTGCTGGCCACCGTGGTGCCCGACACCAAGAGCGGCACGCCGGGTGCGGACAGCGTCAAAGTCAAGGCCGCCATCACCTGGGTGGGCGTGGCCGACGGCGTGCAGGCCGAGGTGCGCCTGTACGACCGCCTGTTCACCGACCCGCAGCCCGATGCGGGTGGCAAGGACTTCCTGACGCTGCTCAACCCGGAAAGCCTCAAGGTGGTGACCGCCTATGTGGAGCCTTCGCTGGCCAACGCGCAGCCTGACGACAAGTTCCAGTTCGAGCGCTTCGGCTACTTCGTGGCCGACCGCAAGGACCACACACCGGGCAAGCCCGTGTTCAACCGCGCAACGGGTCTCAAGGACTCCTGGGGCAAGTAGGCGCATGGCCCGCTGAAGGGCACCTGCACCGCTCCTCCCCGACGATGGCCCACCATCCTGCTTTGCAGGGGTGGGCCATCGCACATCGGCGCTTTTGCGGGGGCCGTGGCCTCAGCACAATGCCAGGCCATGAACCAAGCCTTGCCACAGGCGGCTTCCGCCGCCAAGTTCGACACCTCCCGCGCGGCCGAGTACGAAACGCAAAGCCGCATCGCACTGGCCGGCTACGACGCCTGCCACGAGCTGGCCGCCTGCCTGCTGGCCGCCAGCCTGGATGCCGGACCGAAGTCCGTGCTGATTGGCGGCGCCGGTGGCACGGGCCAGGAAATCCTGGCCACGGCGCGGCTCAGGCCGCAGTGGAAATTCACGGCTGCCGACCCCTCGGCCCCCATGCTGGACCAGACCATGGACCGCATCGCCGCGGCGGGGCTGTCGGCCCAGGTGCAGGCAGCTCCCTGCGCCGTGCAGGACCTGCCGGCCGGCACGGTGTTCGACGCGGCCACGCTGATCGGCGTGCTGCACCACGTCCCTGACGACGCGGACAAGCTGCAGCTGCTGCAGGCCCTGTCAGCGCGGCTGGCGCCGGGGGCTCCCTTCATCCTGGCCTGCAACCGCCACCGCTATGACAGCGAGCCGCTGTTCCTTCAAGCCTGGGCCATGCGCTGGCGCATGGCGGGCGTGGACGAGGCCGCTGTCCATGCGAAACTCGGCAAAATCCGGCAGGGCGCGGTTCCACCGGCCTCGGAAGAGGCGGTGGAGCAGCTGCTGGCCCAGGCCGGTTTCGTGCAGCCCAAGCGCTTTTTCTCCAGCCTGTTCTGGTGTGCCTGGATTGCCATCAAGGCCTGACCACTGAATCACTGAACCACTGAAACACCAGAACGCCCGGCGCCGGTGGACCCGTCCCTTTCTCCCTTTTCCCTTTGATTTGCCTTTCAGCATGAACTTCTCCGCACGCCTTCAGCAACTGCCCACCGTCACCCACCTCGCCGCGCTGCAGCTGGCCGATGCCCAGGGCCAGGTCGTGGCCACCATCGAGAACAAGCCCGGCCAGACCGGCTCGCTGGCCGTGTACCACGCGCTGGCCGCGCTGTACGGCGGCAGCATCACGCCGGCCGCCGCAGAGCTGGGCCTGGAGTGGTATGCCGAGCACACGCAAGACGCCATCGCCTTCCCTGGCAAGCACCCCAACATCGACCGCCTGCTGGCCTGGTCCAAGGGTGCCGAGAGCTACCAGGCCCGCCTGATCGCGGCTTGATCGCGGCCTGAGCGCGGCCTGATCGCCGCCTGATTCAGCCTGGGTAAACACCGCGTCACAGAAGTTGCGCGGACTGGGGGCATCGGCTGACACGCCGGTGTCAACGCAGCGTGCACTTTGGCGTTCAAATGACATGTGCCTTGCCGCTTCGGCGCGCAAGGCGTTCCTGCCCAGGAGAACGCAATGCAGCAATCCGCCGTGCCCACAGCACGCACCACGGCCCGCTCAACTTCCCACGCTGGCGCCCTGCGCCTGAGCGTGCTGGGCCTGGCCGCCGCCCTGGCGCTGAGCGCCTGCAACCAATCCCAGGACAAGCCCCCGCAGGCCGCCAGCGCGCCGCTGCCGCCTTCCACCGAAAGCGCCCAGCCCGTCGCCACGCCCGTGGCCTATGTGCCGCCTTCGGCCGAGACGCTCTACCAGATGGTGGCGCCCATTGCGCTGTACCCCGACAAGCTCGTGGCCCAGGTGCTGGCCGCCTCCACCTATCCCGACCAGGTCGGCGCCGCCGAGGTGTGGATGGGGCAGAACCCCGGCCTCAAGCCCGAGGAACTGCAAAACGCCGTCAACAGCCAGGACTGGGACCCTTCGGTCAAGTCGCTGGCGCAGTTTCCCAATGTGCTGGCGCAGCTGTCATCCAACGTTCCCTGGACCACGGCCCTGGGCAAGGCCTACTACAACGATCCGGCCGATGTGATGAACGCCATCCAGGTGATGCGCCAGCGCGCCTACAAGGCCGGCACGCTCAAGGACTCCAGCCGGCTCAAGGTGGCCGTGGCCACGGCCGATGCCCCGCCCCCCGTGCCCCAGCCCGCACCGCAGGCCGTGGGCGAGCCGCTGTCGTCCATGCTGCCCGTGCCGGTGATCGACACGCCGCCGCAGTTCATCGAGATCGCACCGGCCCAGCCTGACACCGTCTACGTGCCGCAGTACGACCCGGGTGTGGTCTATGGCGAGCCCGTGCCGATGTACGGCGGATACCGCCCCATCGTGGCGCCGCAACCCGTATACGTGGGCAGTTCGGCCGCGCCCGTGGTGGCGGGGCTGATCGGCTTCGGCGCAGGCGTGATCCTGGCCGAGTCCGTGGACCGCCGCCCCTGGGGCTGGAACTCCTGGGGCATGCGCTGGGGCGAGCCGGGCTACCGCTGGCACCGCAACGAACCGCCGCCACCGCCCTCGCGCCGCCCGGCCGTGATCTACAACAACAACACCTACGTCTCGCGCTCGACCACGGTGGTGCAGAACATCCACAACACGCACATCAACAACGTTGGCAACGTCACCAACATCGCGAACAACCCGCACTTCGAGCCGCGCCGCCCTGACTTCCCGCAGCAAGGTGGTGATCCTCGCTCGGGCGACCCGCGCTCCGGTGACCCTCGTTCTGGTGACCCACGTTCAGGCGGCATGGCCGCTGCGGCCCTGGCCGGTGCCGCAGGCATGGCCGGCGCCGCCGCAGCAGCGCATTCGGGCATGCCCCAACGCCTGGGCCTGAGGCCGCCGCAGGGCGGCCCGCCCCCGTCCGCCCAAGGCATGGTGCCGCCCGGCGGCGCCCAGGGCTTTGCCCGGCACGATGGCGCCGATCGCGGACGCCCGGGCCTCAGGCCCGATGACCGGCCCCAGGCCTCGCTGCAGCCCCGGATGAACCCGGTGCCGGCCTCGCAGCCGGGCCAGTTCGGCAAGTGGCCGCAGTCCCCTCAGTCTGCGCAATCGGCCCCCTCATCCCCACCGGGCGCCGCGCAGCGACCCGCGCCAGCACTGCCTGCGGCAGCCATGCAGGGTGACAGGGGCCGCGACTCCCGCGTGCCCTCCTGGTCTTCCGCAGCCACGCAGCAGGGCATGAGGCCACAGGACAGGCAAGACCGCGACCGCTCCATGGCCGATGCAGCGCGCCAGCGCCAGCAGCAACAGCAGCAAATGGAGACACAGGCCGCCCGCCTTCGCGGCGAGGAACAGGCGCGCCAGCAACAGCAGCGCCAGGTCCAGATGCAGGCCCAGGCGCAGATGCGGGATCAGGCGCGTGACCAGGCCCAGGTTCAGGCGCAAGCCCAGGCCCGGCAACAGGCCGAGCGCGATCGCCAGGCCTTGCAGCAGCGCTCCCAGGACCAGGCGCGCCAGCAGCAAATGCAGCAGCAACAACAACAGCAGCAGGCACGCGCACAGGAGCAGATGCAGGCCAGGATGCAGGCCCAGCAACAGGCCCAGCAGCAGGCGCAAAGACACGCCCAGATGCAGGAGCGGCAGGCGCAGCAGCAAAGACAGCAGCAGTTCGAGGCTGCCCAGCAGCAACGCATGCAGGCCCAGCAAGCACAGCAGGCCCAGGCACAGGCGCGTGCCCAGCAGCAGCAGGCCCGGGCACAGCAGGAGCAACGCCAGCAACAGCAGCGCATGGCCAACGCGGCCCGCCCACAGGAGCGGCGCGGCGGGCGCGACGAGCGCCGGGACCGTTGAGCGGCGCGCAAGCGCATTTGAATGCCATCGCGTCATGGAGTCATGGCGTTGAGGCGATGGCAAGCTGGCGCGCCGGCATGGCGGACAATGGGGCGCTCGACCACAGCCCCCCCGCTTCCCCCATGCAGATACCGACGACGAATTCCCGCTCCCGCCGACTGTTTGTGCAATCCCTGTGCGCCTCGGGCGCGGGCCTGATGGTCCCGGCCTGGGCCGCTGCGGCCTCCGGGGAATCCCCCTGGCCGCATGACAGCCGCGTGCCCGGTGGCGTGGCCCGCCTGTCGCTGGGGCCATCGGCCCAGCGGCCCCAGGTGCTGGCCGGCGACGTGCCCGTGCTGGTGGTGGGCGACATGATCGAATGGACGGCCGTGGTCGGCATTGCGCTGTCGGTGGCGCCCGGCACGCATGGCGTGACGGTGAAGGGCGAAGGCGCACCGCGCACCCTGCCCTACGAAGTGCGCGACAAGAAATACACCGAGCAGCGCCTGAAGGTCTCGCCCAAGACCGTGGACCTGTCACCCGAGGACGATGCCCGCTACCAGCGTGAACGCGCCCACCAGCAGACCATCATGGCGCTGTTCACCGAGCCGCCCGCACGCCCTGGCGACCTGCGCATGCGCCAGCCCGTGCCGGGTCGCCGCAGCAGCAGCTTCGGCCTGCGCCGCGTGTTCAACGGCCAGCCGCGCAATCCGCACAGCGGCATGGACATCGCGGCAGCCACGGGCACCAACGTCGTCGCGCCGCTGCCGGGCAAGGTGGTGGATGTGGGCGACTATTTCTTCAACGGCGGCACCGTGTGGCTGGACCACGGCGGCGGCTTGCTGAGCATGTACTGCCATCTGAGCAGCGTGCAGTGTAAGCTGGGCGATCAGCTGGACACGGGAGATGCCTTTTGCAAGGTGGGCGCCACGGGCCGTGTCACCGGCCCACACCTGCACTGGGGCGTGATGCTCAACCGCGCCATGGTGGACCCGGCGCTGTTCCTGGCGGCGTGAACCGGTCCGGCGCCCGCCGGCGTCAGTGGTTGGCCGAGGGAATGGTGTTCTGCGGCGCCACCGGCGTGGGCACGGCGATGGATTCACGGTCCTGCGCCAGGTAGCGCGACACCAGCTCGAAGAAGCTGTCGTAGAAACCGCTCTTCGCAATCGTCTCGCTTCCCACCTTGACCATGGAGTCGCTGCCCGAGGAGAACGGCAGCGACACCGACCCCAGCGCGCCCACGCCCAGGCTGGCCGAGTTGGCGCTCTTCTTCAAGGTATAGCGGTCCTGCAGCGCCGTGACAAAGCCGATGCTGACCTGGCCATCGGCCGTCTCGGGCACGCAGACCACGCGGATGTTCATCTGCAGGTTCAGTTCGGGGTCGGGCTGGAAGCTCTTGCTGCCCTCTATGAGTTCGGCCGTGCGCGCCATGGCGATGTAGCCCTGGCTCAGCAGCGCGCGGCGCGCGGCCTCGCAGGTCTGGGCCGGCGAAGCATCGAACATGCGCGAGAAGGTCTCGGTGGAGCCGAAGCTCTCCTGCACGGGCACATGCTGGGGAATGGTCGAGCCGCAGCCCGCAAGCATTGCAATGATGGCCAAAGCTCCCGCGTAGCGCATGCCACGCACCCTGTTTGCTGCACTCCAACGTCGATACACGAACCTGCTCCTTGCTCCGGCGCCGCAGCCTGCGGATGGCATGGCGGCTGGCCGCCTATTCTCACCTGAGCGCAACGCATCGGCCGGCAACTTTGCAGCAATCCGTTTTTTCCGCCTGCATCAAATAGATGCAAAGGAATGTGAATAGCGCCCCGTTCTGACAGGCGCCGCCGCGCATCTGCGTTATGGTGCCCCGGTTCGGCCAGGGGCCGGCGCGGCACATGCCGCGCCAGGGCTGCCACCAGCCCGCCGCGCCTGAGCCTGTCTCCGTACCCATCAACCAAGGAATTCAACATGAAGCCAAGCTGGACCTGGTGCCTGCCCGTGATCGTCACCATGGGGCTCGGCGCCTGCAGCCATATCGACAAGGGTGGCAACGCCGAAGAAGGCGCCAAGACCCAGGCGTCGGCCCCTGCCGGCCCACCCGGTGATGCCCAATCGCTGACCGCCTACCACTGGAATCTTCGCCAGGCCTTCACGCCCCAGGGCACCGAAGACCAGAGCTGGTTCCTGACCGCCGCCTCGCGCAAGCGGCCCCTGCAACTGGAATTCGCCGACCAGCGCCTGGCCGTCAAGAACCTGTGCAACGTGGTGACCACGGGCTACCGCACCGAAGGCAACCGCATCGCCACCCAACGCGCCGCCAGCACGCTGATGGCCTGCGATGACGACCAACTGATGGCGCTGGAGCAAAAGGTGGCCCGCATCCTGCCCACGGCCAAGCAATGGTCCGTGCAACTGGGCGAAGGCAAGCAGCCTGCGCGCCTGACGCTCACCTTCATCGATGGCACGCGCTGGCAGTTCGACGGCTCGCCCACCGCCCAGACCCAGTACGGCAGCGCCGGCGAGCGCATCTTCCTGGAAGTGGCACCCCAGCGCACGGCCTGCAATCACCCGCTGATCAAGGACTTCCAGTGCCTGCGCGTGCGCGAAATCCGCTACGGCGACAACGGCGTGAAGACCTCCACCGGCGAGTGGGAGAACTTCTACAGCGAGATCGAGGGCTACAAGCACGAACCCGGCATCCGCAACGTGCTGCGCATCCAGCGCTACAAGCGCCAGAACGTGCCCGCCGATGCATCGGCCTACGCCTATGTGCTGGACATGGTGGTCGAGAGCGAGCGCGTGGGCCGCTGAGCGCGCCTGCCTCCCAACAGCCCTGAAGGCCTGCATTGCGCAGGCCTTTTTTTTTCGGAAGGAGACGGCCTGGGCCAGCCCATGTCCGGGAATCTACTGGTTTGACACCCGTCAATCGGGACGACAACATGATTGCCACGGCCGAGACCTCTCTCGTGCCCAACCTCAGCAATAACTGCTGACTCATATCGGCTATGAAAGCCCCTGACATGCGCCTACGGCGCCGTCGGGGGCTTTTTGCTTTTTGGAGCCTGCATGTCTTCTACGGAAAGTCTTCCTGACTCGCGCCCGCCGTCCACGGTATCCCAGGTATCCCCTAGGCCCCCGCTTGCGGTGGCCAGCATCCAGATGGAGCCTCGCGTGGGGCGCAAGGGCGAAAACCTTGCGCACTCGGTGGATCTGATTGAGCGCGCCGCCGCCCAGGGCGCCAACCTCGTGGTGCTGCCCGAGCTGGCCAACACCGGCTATGTCTTTGCCAGCCGCGCCGAGGCACTTGCGCTGGCGGAGTCCGTCCCGGACGGCTCCTGCACCCAGGTCTGGATGGATGTGGCGCGGCGCTGCAATGTGCACATCGTTGCCGGCATTGCCGAGCGCGCGGGCGACCGTCTCTACAACACCGCCGTGGTCCTGGGTCCCCAGGGATACCTGGGCACCTACCGCAAGCTGCACCTGTGGGGAGACGAGAACGTGTTCTTCGAGCCCGGGGACCGGGGCCTGCCCGTGTTCGACACCGAATGGGGGCGCCTGGGCGTGCTGATCTGCTATGACGGCTGGTTTCCCGAAACCTATCGCCTGCTGGCAATGCAGGACGTGGACATCGTGGCCATGCCGACCAACTGGGTCCCCATGGGAGGCCAGCCCGCAGACCGGCCGGCCATGGCCAATACGCTGGCCATGGCAAATGCACACAGCAACGCGTTGAGCATCGTCTGCGCCTGCCGCACCGGCACGGAGCGCGGCCAGCCCTTCATAGGCCAAAGCCTGATCGTAGGCGCCGAAGGCTGGCCGCTGGCCGGCCCCGCTTCGGTGCATGCCGAGGAGATCCTGCACGCATCGATCGACCTGGAGGACGCGCGCCGCAAGCGCCGGTTGAGCGCCTTCAACCATGTGCTGGGCGACCGCAGGACCGACATCTACGACGCCATGCTGGGCACGGGATGGCCGCGCCCGCAGCCCTGAGTCCTTTCCATCCATCCCCCTCTTTTTTGGAGCCATTTGCATGAAATCGCTCACATCCATTGCACGCCGCACTGCGGCCCTGGCTATCGCGCCCTTGCTGGCATGGCAGGTACACGCCGCCGAGCCCCTGCGCATCGGCGTGGCGGTCGGACTTTCAGGCGCCAACAGCGTCGTGGCCCCGGCCGTGGTGCAGGCTTCGCAACTGGCCGTGGAGGAGATCAATGCGGCCGGCGGCATCCTGGGGCGCAAGGTCGAACTGGAGATTGCCGACGACGCCTCGGGCGCCGTGGGCGCGCAAAAGGCCTTCGACACCCTGGTGTTCCAGAAGAAGGTCAGCGCGGTGATCGCCATGGAAACCAGCGCCGCGCGCAACGCGGCGCTGCCCGTGATCAACCGGGGCAAGCTCCCCTATATCTACACGTCGTTCTACGAAGGCCGTTCGTGCAATCCCTGGATGTACGTCAACGGCTGGGTGCCCGAGCAGCAGGTGGCGCCCATGGTGGATTTCCTCGCCAAGAACCGCAATGCCAAGAACTTCTTTCTGGTGGGCAATGACTATGCGTTCGGCCGCGGCATGCTGACATTCACGCGCAAGTACATAGAGCAGCAGGGCGGTAAGGTGGTGGGTGAGGAATATCTGCCCATCGATGGCAGCGACTGGACTTCGGTGCTGTCCAAGCTCCGGTCGGCAAAGGCCGACGCCCTGATCAGCGCCACGGCAGGCGGCGCCCCCAATGTGTCCCTGGCCAAGCAACTCAAAGCGGCTGGCCTGTCGCTGCCCTACGGCAACCTGGCCGTCGACGAGGGAACGGCCAGGACCATGGGCACCGATGCGCAGGGGATGCTCCTGTCGGCCTCGTACCTGACCGGCATAGACACGCCGGAGAACAAACGTTTCATGCAGGCCATGCAAAAGAAGTTCGGAGCGGAAATGAAAACGCCGAACGAGCTGTCCGAACCGCAGTACGAAGCCTTCCATCTGTTCAAGGCGGCGGTGGAGAAGGCCGGCTCCACGGACGCGGCGCTGGTGATCAGGGCGCTGGCGGAGGTGTCCTTCAATGGCCCGCGCGGCGTCATCCAGATGAGCCGCAGCCGGCACACGCCGCTGGCCATGCGCCTGGGCCAGGTCCAGGCCGACGGGACGGTCAAGGTGCTGGAGACTTTCGAGAAGGTGGACCCCGGCATGCAGTGCCCGAACCTCAAGTGACGGGCAGCCCCCCTTCCACCGCAACCCTGCAAGGAGGCACCATGGTGCTGCTACTGGATTTGCTGACCACGGCGAGCATGCTGTTCATCGTCACGGTCGGGCTGATGATGATTTTCGGGGTGATGAAAATCGTCAACTTCGCGCATGGCGCCCTGCTCACGCTGGGCGGCTATGCCAGCTACGTGGTGACCCGGCTGCAGATCGATCCCTGGCTGGGCTGGCCGCTGGCCTTCGTCACGGGCGTGGCGGCGGGCATGCTGGTGGAGCGGCTGATCGTCAGGCCGCTGTACCGGCGGCCGCTCGATGCCATTTTGGCCACCTGGGGCCTGGGCATCGTCATCGGCCAGTTGATCATGATGGCGTTCGGCCGCGAGGTGCAGTTCGTCAGCGCCCCGCTGTCCGGAACCTGGCAGCTCCTGGGGGTGGACTACTCGGCCTACCGGCTCCTGCTGGTGCCCGTCGCGCTGCTCATGTGCCTGCTGCTGGCGGGCCTGCTCAATGCCACGGACTTCGGTGTCAGGACGCGCGCCGTGATCATGAATGAGGACCTCGCCAGCAGCCTGGGCATCCATTCGGGACGGGTGCGCTTCATCACGTTCAGCCTCGGCGCCGGCCTGGGCACCCTGGCCGGCGCCATGATCACGCCGCTGTCCAGCGTGGACCCGAACATGGGCCTGTCCTGGCTGGTCAGCGCCTTCATGCTGGTCATGGTTTCCGGCCATTCCATGGGCGGCCTGCTGCTGACCTGTGCGGTGTTCGGCACGGCCCAGGTGCTGGTCAGCACCTATGCCAACCCGGTCCTTGGCGGCCTGACCATCGCCGTTCTTGCCGCCGTCACGCTGCGCATCCGCCCACGGGGGTTCTCCCATGGCTGAAGCACGCATACCTGGCAGCGCCGTGCTGCCCGCCCGCACCGCATCAGCGCCCTGGCTGCGTCCCACGGCAGTCCTGGCCACACTGGCCGTGCTGGCGTTCGCGGCAGGGCCCTGGATTTTCGACAGCTATCTGCAGAACATTCTCGTCAAGGCCTTTTTCTTCGCCATCGTGGCCGTGACCGTGGACATTCTCTGGGGCCATACGGGCTATCTGACCTTCGGGCAGTCAGCGTTCTTCGGCATGGGCGCCTATGCGGCCGGCCTGGTCTTCACATACATGGGGCCGGGTCCGGCCTCGGCCCTGCTGGCCATGGGGCTGGCGGTGGCTGCCTGCGCCGTCGTGGCGGCCCTGGTGGGCTGGCTGTCTTTTTACCGGGGAGCTTCCCCGTTCTTTGCCACGGTGATCTCGCTGGTGCTGCCCATAGTGCTGACGCAGTTGCTGCTGTCCGGCGGCGAGTGGACGGGGTCCAGTTCGGGCCTGACGGGCTACGAGAGCTTCGATCTGTCCATGCAGGCCTGGTACGGCATCGCAATGGGCGCGCTGGCAATGGCAGGCGGCCTGGGCTGGATGCTGGTGCGCAGCGACGCCGGCCGGGTGCTGTCGGCCATCCGCGACAACGAGGTGCGCTGCACCTACCTGGGCATCGATACATCGATCGTCAAGATCCTCCTGCTGGTGGCCATGGCGGCCGTCGCGGGCCTGGCCGGATTCGGGTACGGCTCCTTCAGCGGCGTGGTGGCGCCCGAGCTGGCGGGCTTTGCGCTGGGTACCGAGTTCATCATCTGGGTGGCGCTGGGCGGCAGGGGCACGCTGTGGGGCCCTCTGGCCGGCGCGGTGCTGATCAATGTGGCCTCCGCCTATCTGGGCAGCAGCATGCCGTTTGCCTGGCAACTCATCCTGGGGGCGGCCTTCGTCGTCGTGATCGTGCTGCTTCCGCAAGGCCTGATGCCCCTGCTGCTCAAGCCCTTCAGGACCGGCCAGGACGCTGAGGACCCGCCTCTTTTGCAGGAGCGCGCCCCGCGGGAGATGGACGGCATGCCGGACGGGGAGGACAGGCTGCAGAAAGCGGCCATCCACATGCAGGGTGTGGCCAGGCACTACGGTGCACTGAAGGTGCTGCAGGGCATTGATCTGGAGGCCCATGCCGGGGAGCTGGTGGGGCTGATCGGGCCGAACGGCGCCGGCAAGACGACGCTGATGCGCTGCATGAGCGACGGCGCCGAGCGCAGCGCGGGGACGATACGGCTGTGCGGCCATGACATTGGGCGCCAGCCTCCCGAGGCCTGCGTGCGCTTCGGGCTGGGGCGCAAGTTCCAGAACGCCAATATCTTCGAATCGCTGACCGTGGCCGAGTGCCTGCGCATTGCAGGAACGCGGCTTGAGCGGCCTTCGCTGGTGCGTCGCGATGGCGCGCTGCGCCTGCCGCCCTATGCCCTGCATGTGGTGCGCATGACGGCGCTGGAGCACAAGCTCGGCCACGTGGCGCGCGACCTGTCCCACGGCGAGCAGCAGGCGCTTGAACTGGCCATGGTGCTGGCGCTGGAGCCGCGCGTGGTGCTGCTGGACGAGCCCACAGCCGGGCTGACCCAAACCGAGCGCACGCAGATCGGCGAAGTCCTGGCCTCGCTGGCCGGGCGCTACCGGCTGTGCTGCCTGCTGGTCGAGCATGACCTGGACTTCGTGGAGCAGATCGCCACGCGTGTCGTGGTGCTGCACCAGGGAAGCATCGCCATGCAGGGCAGTTTCCGCGAGGTGGTGGACTCGCCCCTGGTCAGGACGATTTACTCGGGCAGTGCCCACGGGCACAAGGAGGCGGCATGAATTCCACCGTGCTGGCACTGGACGGTGTCACCAGCGGCTACCGGGGCTCGGTCGTCCTGCGCAATCTGTCGTTGGCCATAGGCCAGGGCGAAGCCGTCGCACTGCTGGGCAAGAACGGCATGGGCAAGAGCACGCTGCTCAAGACCATCATGGGTTTTCTGCCCAAGAAGACGGGGGCCGTGCGCCTGCATGGCGAGGACATCACGCGCATGGCACCCCACCGCATCGCCCGGCGTGGCATGGCCTACGCGGCACAGGAGCATGCGCTGTTTGCCGACCTCAGCATCCGCGACAACCTGCGGCTGGGACTGGCGCAGCAGGCCTTGTTTCCGGAGCGCCTGGCCGCCGTGGAGCCCCTGTTTCCGCTGTTCGGCAGCCGGCTGCAGCAACCTGCGGGCACGCTGTCGGGCGGAGAGCAGAAGATGCTGCTGCTGGCCAGGGCGCTGATGATGCGCCCCTCGGTGATCGTGCTCGACGAAATCACGGAGGGACTGCAGCCCTCGGTGATCGAGCGGCTGGCCCAGGCCCTGGCCCAGGAGCGCCAGCGCCATGGCACGGCGATGCTGATCGTGGAGCAGAACGTGCCGTTTGCGCTGCAGGTGGCGGACCGGTACGCGATCCTCAAGCAAGGCGAGCTGATCGACGAGGGGCCGGCCCGTGCAGTTGGTGCGGTCGAGGCGGTGTTCGGGCATCTGCGGGTCTGACCCTTGCCAACACGGAGCAAGCACCATGCCTTATGCCCCCGCATTCTTACCCGCATCCGCCGAAGCTTCGTGTCTTGCTGCCCGTCCGGCAGGACCGCAGGCACTGGACGCGTATCCCGCGACCAGGAATCTCCAACCCGTGAAAGCCTCTCCATGACCCACGAAACCCAGATGGACGATGGCTGGCGCATCGGCGTGCTGTTCTCGCGCTCCGGCCCCACGGGGGTGACGGAGTCCGAGCACTTCCTCGGCACTGCCCTGGCCATCGAGGAAATCAACCAGCTCGGCGGCGTTCTGAGCCGGCCGCTGATCCCCGTGGCCTACGACCCCAGGGGCGATGCGACGGAGTATCGCCAGCTCGCAACGCGGCTGCTGCTGGAAGATGAGGTCAACGTGATCTTCGGCTGTTCGCGCTCTTCCAGCCGCAAGGCGGTGCTTCCGGTGATAGAGCGCAACAACGCACTGCTGTGGTATTGCTCGTTCTATGAGGGCTTCGAGTACTCGCCCAACGTGATCTACACGGGGGCCGTGCCCAACCAGAACAATGTGCCACTGGCCGCCTACCTGCTGCAGAACCGGGGCCGCAAGCTGTTTTTCGTGGGCGCCGACTACATCTACCCCCGCGAGTCCAACCGAATCATGCGAGACCTGGTGGAGCAGCACGGCGGCGAGGTGCTCGACGAGGTCTATCTGCCGCTGGAGGCCAGCCGCGCCGAAGTGGAGGAAGTCCTGGCCGACATACAGGCCGCCCAGCCCGACGCGGTGTTCTCCACCATGGTCGGCCAGTCTGCGCGGCTGCTCTACCAGCTGTACCGCGACTTCGGTCTCGATCCCCTGCGCACGCCCATTGCGAGCCTGTCCATGGTGGAAGAGGAGATACGCCAGATAGGCCCGTTGCTGTGCGAGGGACATATCACGGCAGCCACCTACTTCGGCTCGGTGGCCAGCGAGAGCAACCGGCGCTTCATCGCGCTGTGGCGCTCGCGCTTCGGAGATCGCCCCACCAGCATGTGGTCCGAGCTGGCCTACGCCCAGATCCATCTGTTCGCCCAGGCGCTACAGCGCTCGGGCAGCCTGGACCGGCGCAAGCTGGTCGAGGCGGCGCACCGGGTCCGGTTCGAGGCCCCCGAAGGACCGATCACGGTGGACCCGGAGAATAACCACTGCAGCCTGACGCCCCGCATAGGCATCTGCCGCAGCGACGGGCAGTTCGATATCGTCTGGGAAGCCATGGAGCCGGTCAGGCCCGATCCCTACTTTTCCACCTTCGGGTTTTCCGAGTTCTGGCTGAGGTGAGACCATGAGTTCCAGCCTGCGACGCCTGTACGAAGACCTGCGCAGCATCTGCGTCGCCGTCGTCCATCCTCCCGGGGAAGACCGCGACATCATCGTGGAGCAGCTGCAGCGCATCGGGTGCCGGCTGCGCATCGTCTGGCCGCTGCCGCCCGAGCCGCCTTCGGGCGCCGATGTCATCTTTTTCCAGGTGACCCAGGACCTGGAGGCCAGTTCGGGTTGGAATGCCGGCACCGTGGACGCGGCGCTGGTCGCCCTGTCGGACTACGAAAGCCCCACCACCCTGAAGCTGCTGCTGGACACCCAGGCCCATGGCGTGATCACCAAGCCATTCCGCTCCTCGGGCATTCTCAGCACGCTGGTGCTGGCCAGGTCGGCCCAGGGGTTCCAGCAGCGGCTGCAGGGCAAGATCGACAAGCTCGAATCCACCATCAAGTCGCGCCGCCAGATCGAGAAGGCCATCCGCGTGCTCGTGGACCACCAGCAGATGACGGAGGAGCAGGCCTATGTGCACATGCGCGAGCGCGCCACCGGCCTGCGGGTGACCGTGGCCGAAGTGTCGGCCATGGTGCTGGAGACCCATGAGGCCATGGAGAAGCTGGGCTTCGCCAAGGCACCCGGGCCGGCGCGGCGGCGGTGATGCCTTCGGCTCACAGCACCGGGCTCAGCATTGCCAGCAGGTTGTTCCAGATGCGGCGGCCCCAGTGCCAGGCGTGGACCTGGGCGGCCGTGATGCGGTCGGACTGGCGGATGTACTCGCCCTGGCGCTGGCGGATGGCGCGGGTCACGGCCTCGTCCTGCAGCAGCACGTTGTTCTCGAAGTTCAGGTCGAAGCTGCGCAGGTCCAGGTTGGTGGAGCCCACGAGGGCCACCTGCCCGTCCACGCACAGGGTCTTGGCATGCAGCAGGCCGGGGCGGAATTCATGGAGGATGACGCCGGCCCGCAGCAGGTAGCGGTAGGTGCTGCGGCTGGCCGCGCCCACGATCCAGGAATCGTTGCGCGCCGGCAGGATGAGCGTGACCTGCACGCCGCGCCAGGCGGCGGCGCACAGGGCCTCCAGCACGGTGGCATCGGGGATGAAATAGGGTGTGGAGATCACCACTTCGCGCCGCGCACTGGCCAGCAGGGTGGACACCAGCTGCGAGGTGGAGCGCGGCCGCTCGGCCGGGCCTTCGGCAATGACGACGGCGGCAAAGCCTTCGGCGGGCATGTCGGCCGGCCCCGCTTCGGGTTGGGCGGCCAGGGGCATGGACAGTCCATGGTCTGCGCTGCGCGCCTGCGCCCAGTCGCTGGCAAAGACCTGCTGCATCTGCGCCACCACCGGGCCTTGCAGGCGCAGCATGATATCGACCCAGGGCGCGTAGCGGGCCTTCACGGCGAAGGCCTCGTCCGCGCAGTTCTGGCTGCCGCAATAGGTGATGGCACCATCGATCACGGTGATCTTGCGGTGGTTGCGCAGGTCCAGCCGGCTGGTGAACATCACCCTGAACGGGTGGCTGGCCGGCAGGGCAACGGCCAGTTGCACGCCGGCCTGCGCCATCTGCTGCCAGAGGTCGGAGCGCAGCAGCGCGCGCGAGCCCAGCCCGTCCACCATGGCGCGGCAGACCACGCCACGCCGGGCCGCGCGCACCAGCGCCTGGGCCACGGCCGTTCCCGTGTCATCGGCCAGCCAGATGTAGTAGAGCACGTTGATCTCGTGCCGGGCGGCCTCCATGTCGGCCAGCATGCGGGCGCGGGCCTGGGCACCATCGGCCATGAGCTGCGCGGCATGGCCCGGCTGTACGGGAAAGCGGTTGATGGACGCCGCATAGCCAAAGGCCGCCTGCCATTGCGGCGCGATGCCCGCCACCGGCACGCCGCTGCCCGTGACCGGGGCGCCGGGCGCAAAGTCCTGCACCTTGCGGTACCGGGCCCGGCCTCGGCGGCGCAGCGTCACCTCGCCAAACAGGTAGTACAGCGCGCAGCTCGCATAGGGGAGCAGCACGATGACGGTGAGCCAGCCCATGCGCACGTCGGGCCGCACATCGTCGCGCAGCAGGATGCGCAGGCCAAAGCCTGCAATGAGCAGCAGATGCAATGCAAGAAACAGCCAGGTCATGCAGCCAGCATAGCCGGGGGCCCTGCGGACGGGATTCGGCGGAAGGGATGTTTCACGGCGGCAAACCTGGATCTGCGCGCGGCCGGCCTCGCCTCAGGCACTGCACCGGAATTCCATGCACCCGCCAATACTTGGATTCAACGATAGTACACACCCACATTCCAGAAACTTTTCCGCTGCATGACGAAAATGACCGCAGCGTGACGGTTATGCCCAGCGACTGTGGGCCTGCCTGTGGACAAGCTTCGGGACAACCCTGCATTGCCGCGCCAGCCATGGGTTTGCCGCAGGCGCTGAAAAAACAGGCAGATCGCGCAGATGCCGCAATGTTTCACGCGGCCGGGCTGCGCCGTGCAGGCGGGCGCCTCAACGGAAGCGGAAACGGCCTTCGACGAACATGGAGGAGCGGTGCCCACCCTCGCTGGCCGGGTCGGCAAACGACCAGAATGCCTGCACCGTGCCCTGGGCCGTGTCGATGACCTGGCTGACGGTGAAGCCCGTTTTCTCGATCCAGTTGAGGAAGTGCAGGCTGTCGCTGACCTGCAGGTAGCTGAGCCGTTCGCAGCCATCGGATACATGGCCCAGGGAATCGACCACATGCCAGACCATCTGGCCTTGCGGCGTGTACCGCACATCAGCCTTGCTGTCGGGGAAGTCGATGACCGCTTCGCGCCCGATCAAGGTGCCGGCGTATTGCATGGACAACATGGACATGGTGTGTTGCTCCTCTGATGCGGGGTTCTGGCCTGACCCGTGATGGCATATTCTCGCGCCGCGCCGCGGGTGTTTGTGGGAGCAGACCGCATGCCTTCGTCGGCAGCGTGGAGCGGGCACAACGGCCAGCAAGGCGCCGGCATTTCGCAGATACTGCGCGTGCTCCTCCACGGATATCCGATCTTGCCCTCCTCCCCGCTTCCCCCCTCATCGGCCGACAGCCCCGCTGCCGGCCTGCGCAGCAGCGCCTTCGTCCCCTTCGTCATGGCGCGCATGCTGTCCATGTTCGCCCAGCAGATGCAGGCGGTGGTCGTGGCCTGGCAGGTGTATGACCTGACGCGCGACCCCATGTCCCTGGCCTACGTGGGACTGGCCCAGTTCCTGCCCATGCTGGCGCTGCTGATTCCGGCAGGCGACCTCAGCGACCGCATGAGCCGCAAGCGCCTGCTGTCTGGCAGCTGGGCCGTGGCCGCCCTGTGCTCCCTGCTGCTGCTGTGGCTGTCCTGGCACGAGGGCGCGGCCGCGCACGATGTGCACTGGATCTATGCCGTGCTGGTGCTGTTCGGCTGCAGCCGCGCCTTCACGGGGCCGGCCCTGCAAAGCCTGCTGCCGCAGATCGTGCCGCGCGAGCAGCTGGCCCAGGCGCTGGCCACCAACAGCATGCTGATGCGCACGGCCGCCATTGCGGCGCCTGTGCTGGGCGGAGTGCTCTACGCCTGGGGCGGCGCCGTGCTGACCTATGCGGTCTGCGGCGTCTCCCTGGTGCTGGCCGTGCTGCTGCTGGGCACGGTGCCCGTGCGCTTTGCCGGGGCCATGGCGCCGGCGGGCGGCTCGCTGTGGCAGCGCTTTGGCGAAGGCATCCATTTCATCCGCACGCGCCCCATCATCCTGGGCACGATTTCGCTGGACCTGTTCGCCGTGCTGCTGGGCGGCGTGGTGGCCCTGCTGCCCGTGTATGCGCACGAGGTGCTCAAGGTCGGCCCCGAAGGCCTGGGCCTGCTGCGCTCGTCCATGACCGTGGGCGAGGTGGCCATGGGCCTGTGGCTGTCGGCCCGTCCCATCCAGCGCCATGTGGGCCGCGTGATGTTCGCCGCCGTGGCCATCTTCGGCGTGGCCAATCTGGTGTTTGCGCTGTCGCACTGGTTCTGGCTGTCCATGGCCGCCCTGATGCTGGCCGGCGCGGCCGACATGGTGAGCGTGTACATCCGCTCGGCCCTGGTGCAGTTTTCCACGCCCGACTCCATGCGCGGGCGCGTGAACGCGGTGAACATGCTGTTCATCGGCTCGTCCAACGAACTGGGCGAGTTCCGCGCCGGCACCAGCGCCGCCTGGCTGGGCGCCGTGCCGGCTGCCGTGGTGGGCAGCCTGTGCACGCTGGGCGTGGTCGGCAGCTGGATGACCCTGTTCAAGCCGCTGCGTGATGTGGACCGGCTGGAAGACGCGGCCCGCGTGGGCCAGGGCTAAAGCAGCTCGGCCCGCAGCTGCTGCGCACTCCTGGGCGACAGCAGGCCGGGCGCCACGTCAAACACGGTCTTGCAGCCCGTCTGCCCCGACTGCTGCAGCCTGTGCACGGCGCGCGCATAGGCCACGAGCACGCTGGCCGTGAATTCCGGATTGCTGTCCAGCTGCAGGCGGTATTCGATGGAGTGGTGCAGCCCCTGTGAGCTGCGGCCGCTGCGGATGACAAATCCGCCATGCGGCATGGCCGCATGGTCACGGGCAAGTTCCTCGGCGCTGATGAAATGCACCGTGGTGTCGTATTCGTCGAAGTAATGCGGCATGCCGACGATGGCCTGGCGCACGCCATCGGCATCGGCCCCCTGCTCCAGCACCACAAAGCACTCGCGCCGGTGGCGCTCGCGCGCAGACAGTTCGGGCCGCACGCCGCTGCGCACGCGCTGCACGGCCTCGTCCACGGGAATGGTGTACTGCACACCGCCGGCCACGCCGGGAATGCGGCGGATGGCGTCCGAGTGCCCCTGGCTCAGGCCCTTGCCCCAGAAGGTGTAGGTGGCGCCATCGGGCAGCAGGGCCTCGCCCATGAGGCGTTGCAGGGAGAACATGCCCGGGTCCCAGCCCGCCGAGATCAGCGCCGTGGTGCCGGCTGCGCGGGCGGCGGCATCCACCCGGTCGAAATGCTCGGGAATGCGCGCATGGGTGTCGAAGCTGTCCACCAGGCTGAAATGCGCGGCCAGCGCGGGCGACTGCTGCGGCAGGTCGTCCTTGGAGCCGCCGCACAGCACCAGCACGTCGATGCCGGCGCGATGGGCCAGCAGGCTGTCCATGCCGTGCACGGGCGTGCCGGGCTGCAGCGGACACAGCCGGGCCGGATCACGGCGGGTGTAGATGCCGGCCAGCACCATGTCGGGGTTGCGGGCAATGGCGGCCTCCACGCCACGGCCCAGGTTGCCGTGGCCGACGATGGCGATGCGGATGGGAGCGGTGCTGCGATGGTCCATGCGGTGTGGTGCGTTTGAGAGGGTTTCAGAAACTCCGGTTCACGCGGCGGCGCAGAACCAGGCGCGATCTTGCATCGCCATCACGCCGCCAGTCGTGCAATGGCAGGCAGCACTGCGTTGCCCTGCACGGGGGTAGTGCGCAAAGGTAGTGCGCGGGGGCCTGCATGGCGGTGGGCGGACAGCGCCTACACTCACGCCCTCATGTTCCAGCCTTCATCCATCCCCTCCCCGGCCCAGCCGCCAGAGCCCGACGACGCGCCGCTGCACATCCTCTGGCGCGACGAGCATCTGGTGGCGGTCTACAAGCCCGCAGGCTGGCTGGTGCACCGCACGGGACTGGACGCGCACGAGACGCGCTTTGTGCTGCAGACCCTGCGCGACCAATTGGGCTGCCATGTGTACCCCGCGCACCGCCTGGACAAGGGCACCTGCGGCGTGCTGGTCATGGCCTTGCATGCCCAGGCCGCCCAGCGGCTGGGCCAGGCCTTTGCCGGGCAGGAAGTGCGCAAGCAATACCTGGCGCTGGTGCGGGGCTGGCTGCCGGATGCGGTGGAGGTGGACCACGCGCTCAGGCCCGACGATGCGCCCGAGGACGCGCCAGCCCAGCCCGCACAGACTTCGCTGCGCTGCCTGGCGCGCCTGGAGTGGCCCGAGGCCTTTGACCCGCGCCACGCGGCCACGCGGATTTCACTGGTCGAGGCCCTGCCTGCCACGGGCCGGCGCCACCAGATACGCCGCCATCTCAAGCATGTGGCCCATCCCATCATTGGCGACGCCACGCATGGCAAGGGGCCGCTGAACCGCTGGTGGGCGGAGCGGCTGGGCCTGCAGCGGCTGTGGCTGCACGCCCATGCGCTGGAGCTGGCGCACCCGATGACGGGCGAGCCGCTGCGCTTCGAGGCCGACTGGCGGCAACTGGGCCATGTGGCCGATGTGCAGCACTGGCGCGCGCTGTGCGCCCTGCCCGGCTGGCAGGCCTGTGCGGGCCTGCCGACGACGGCCCGGCCGGATCAGGCAGCTTCGACAGGCGCGCCCGTTTCAGGCTGCTCCATCAGCGGCGCTGCCACGTAGGCGTAGTCGGCCGAGGCATCGGCCTTGAGCACGCCAGACAGCAGCTCCACCAGGCGCTCGTTGCCCATCTTGAAGCCGCAGGCCTGGGCGTGACCACCGCCGCCAAAGCTCTCGGCCAGCGGAATGCAGTTGAACTCCGAGCGCGAGCGCAGGCCGATCTTCACGCCCTTGGTGCTGGCATGCCACATCAGCGCGAAGCTGCCGCTCTGGCGCGCCAGCAGGTCGCCGACCTGGCTGTGGAACATGCCGGGGCAGTTGACCATCAGCCCTTGCATGCCGTTGAAGACCAGGGGCTGGGCCGCCTCGGAAATGTCGGCGCACAGCTTCTGGAATTTCTCGTCCATGGCGCCGCCGCGTGCCATGAAGGCGGCTTCCTGCTCGGGCGTGAAGGCCGCGATCTCGGCCCAGCGCTCGAAGCTGCGCGGCTCCATGTCCAGCGCCGCGAGAAAGCCCGCGCTCTCGGCGAATTCCCACTTCCAGATGTCGCGGTCCTCGATGAAGCGGATCAGGCCGGGCACGGGCTTGTCGGCCTGGAAGAACTCCCAGGCCAGGCGCGCGCCGGACTTGTTCATGTCGAAGTGCACGACGCCGCAGCGGCACTGGTAGCCGCTCAGCTTTTCGGCAGCGCTCTTGTGGTGGTCCAGCACCACGAGCTTGGCCACGCGCGACTCGATCTCGGCCATGAGCTCGGGCTCGAAGGCGAAGTCCAGCACGTAGACGGCGCGGCCGGCCAGCTCGCCCAGGTCGTCGGCCTTCTGGATCTCGCCATGGTCCAGGCCCCGGAATTCGGCCTGCCCGCCGTAGTACAGCCAGGCCGCCAGTGCCGCGCCATAGCCGTCCGGGCAGCGGCGGCCGTGGTAGAGGATCAGGGGCTGGGGATCGTCATGCTCGGGGCGCACGAACAATTGCAGGGGCAGGATGGTGTTTTTCATGATGGGGGCGATTGTCGGTCCTGGCGCCATTCCCCTGCACTTGCTCCAGCGCCCGGGCACCCTGGGCAGCCGGGCATTGCGCGGGCTGCTCGCAAGGAACGTAGCGCAAAGCCTGGGCAGCACAAGGCCTATCACCCCGGCAGGCGCCGCAGGCACACCCCAGGACCTATCATGTCCGCCTTGTCATTGAATTGCTGCGACCGCCTGCGGACCCGCTGGGCGTGCAGGCCGCCGCGGCCCCTGTATGCGATCCACACCCGACATCACCCCCCACCTCGGCTCCCTGCTGAAGTTCCGCCACGACCTGCATGCCAACCCCGAGTTGCGCTACGAGGAGCACCGCACCGGCGACAAGGTGGCGGCCTACCTGATGGCGCTGGGTCTGCAGGTGCACCGCGGGCTGGGCAGGACCGGCGTGGTGGCAAGCATCCACGGCCGGGGGCGCAGCGCCGCCAACCCGGGCCGCAGCATAGGCATACGGGCCGACATGGATGCGCTGCCGGTGACGGAGCTCAACGCCTTCGGCCACGCCAGCCAGAACCCGGGCTGCATGCATGCCTGCGGCCATGACGGCCACACGACCATGCTGCTGGGCGCGGCCACGCTGCTGGCGCAGCAGCCGGATTTCGATGGATCGGTGCACCTGATCTTCCAGCCCGCCGAGGAAGGCGGCGCAGGCGCCAAGGCCATGATGGAGGACGGCCTGTTCGATCGCTTCCCCTGCGAGGCCGTGTTCGCGCTGCACAACTGGCCTGCACTGCCTGCCGGCGAGATGGCGGTGCGCGTGGGGCCCATCATGGCCTCCACGCTGCGCTTCGAGATCCGCGTGCACGGCAAGGGCGGCCACGCGGCCATGCCCCACACCACGCTGGACCCGATTCCCGTGGCCTGCGCCATCGTCGGCCAGTTGCAGACCCTGGTGTCGCGCAGCACCGATCCGCTGGACAGCGCCGTGCTCACCGTGGGCAAGATCACCAGCGGCACGGTGGAGAACATCATTCCCGACGAGGCCAGCATCTTCGGCACGGTGCGCGCCCTCAGGACCGAGACGCAGCAGATGTTCATCGAAGGCATGCAACGCATCAGCGAGCATGTGGCGGCCGCCCATCTGTGCCGCGCCGAGTTCATTCTCAAGCCCGGCTATCCCAACACCACCAACCACGCGCACGAGGCCCGCTTCATGGCCGAGGTGATGCGCGAGGCGGTGGGCGAGGACCGCACCCACGCCGACATCCTGCCGGCCATGACGGCCGAGGACTTCGGCTTCATGCTGGAGGCCGTGCCCGGCGCCTATGGCTGGATCGGCAACGGCCCCGCCACGGGCGAGCCCGGCGTGGGCCTGCACAACCCCGGCTACGACTTCAACGACGACAACCTGGGGCGCGGCGCACGCTTCTGGGACCTGCTGGCGCGCCGCTGGCTGGAACAGTCCAGGACCTGAACGCCGTCACACGCAGGCCCTTGCGCTGGCCCTCACGCCGGCTTTCACACGCCGGCAGGCGCCCCCAGTTGCAGATCCACCCACTCGACCGCCGGCAGGGGCCGGCCGTAGTGGTAGCCCTGGAACAGCACGTCCTGATTCCAGGCCCGCAGCGTGCCGGCCTGCTCTTCGGTCTCCACTCCTTCGGCCACCACGCGCAGGCGCAGGCGTCTGGCCAGCAGCAGGATCGCCTCGACCATGGCGGCATTGCCTGGCGAGGTATGGCAGTCCTGCACAAAGGACTTGTCGATCTTGAGTTCACGGAACGGCAGCCGCTGCAGATAGGCCAGCGATGAATAGCCGGTGCCGAAGTCGTCCAGCCCCATCTCCACGCCCAGCAGCTGCAGCTCGGCCATGCGCTCGCGCGCCTCGTCCACATCGCGCATGACCACGCTTTCGGTGACCTCCAGCGTGAGGCGGCGCGGGTCGGCCCCGGTTGCGGCCAGGGTGCGCTTGAGCTTGTCCACCACGTCGGGCTGGCGGAACTGCCGCCAGCTGACGTTGACCGACAGCCGCCAGCCCTGCTGCACGAACTCGGGCCGCACCAGCATGCGGCAGGCCTGCTCCAGCATCCAGTCGCCCAGTTGCACGATCAGGTCAGATTCCTCGGCCACGGGAATGAAATCACCGGGCTCGACCATGCCCAGGCGCGGATGGTTCCAGCGCACCAGCACCTCGGCGCCCACACAGCGCCCCATGTGGTCCACCTGGGACTGCAGATAGGGCTGCAGCTCGCCGGCAGGAATGGCACGGCGCAAGTCCTTTTCGATGCGAAAGCGCTTGCCCACGGCCTCGGCCATGTCGGGCTGGAAGATGACGACCTGGCCCAGGCCTGCCTGCTTGGCCTGGTGCAGGGCCACGCCCGCGCGGCGCAGCACGTCATGGCCACCGCTGTCGGTGCGCGAGGCGGCAAAGCTGGCCGCGCCAATGCTGCAGCTGGCCTGCACTTCCTCGCCGGTTTCCTCCAGCCACAGCGGCCGCTCCAGCGCGTCCTGCAGCACCTGTGCCAGGGCGCGCATGTGCTGATCGACCTCGGCCGCCTCCTGGCCGGCCTTCTCCAGCAACACGGCAAATTCGTCGGCACCCATGCGGGCCAGCAGCACGCCGTCGGGCAGGGCATCGGCCAGGCGCAGCGCCAGCGCGCCCAGCAGCGCATCGCCACGCACCGTGCCGCGCACATCGTTGAAGGCGGTGAAGCGGTCCATGTCCAGCAGCAGCAGGCCGTGGCGCGGCTCGCCGCCCTTGCCGCCCTCGCGGAATTCGCGCGCCAGCGCGCGCAGGCGCTGGGTCAGCGACAGGCGGTTGGGCAGGCCGGTGAGCGCGTCGAAATGCGCCAGTGCATGGATCTGGCGTTCTGCGCGCATGCGCTCGGACAGGTCCTGCTTGAGTTCCACATAGTTGACGATGCTGCCGTCCGAGGCGCGTATGGGCGCCACCAGCACGGCCTCGGGCAGGTCCTCGCCCTGGCGCGTGCGGTTGGTCATCTGGCCGCGCCACAGCGCGCCCCGGCCCAGCTGGTGCAAGGCCTCTTCCCATGCAGGCGCGTCCAGGCCCATGGTGGAGTAGCGGTGCGTGGGCTGGCCCAGGACCTCGTTGCGCGCAAAGCCGGTGCGCTGCAAGAAGGCCTCGTTCACGTAGACGATGTTCTGGTGCACGTCGGTGATGACGATGCTTTCGGGGTTCTGCTCCACGGCGCGGTAGAACTTGCGCAGATCGTCCTGGTGCTGCTCCAGCGAGCCCAGCGTGTCCTGCAGTTCCTGGGCACGGCGGATCAGGCTGCGCCTTGCCATCAGCGTGACCGTGCCCGTCAGCCCCAGCATGCCCACGAAGTACAGCATGGAGAACACGGGCGAGGTCTCGCGCTGGCCTATCCAGTCAACCCCCTCGCGGCCCGCCACCCAGAACGCGGCCATGGCCAGCACGGACAGCACCAGCATGGCCAGCGTGGTGCGCACGCCCAGCACCCAGGCGCACATGACGAGCAAGGCCGGAAAGGCCAACACGGAGCTGCTTTGCACGCCGCCCGTGGCAGCCACCACGGTCACGGCTGCCACCCAGGTGCCCCAGACCAGAAGATTGGAGGCCAGCTTCCAGTGCCGGCGCCAGCCCAGCAGCACGGCGCCGAAGCTCACGCCGGCGGCAACCAGGTTCAGCCGCACGCTGGGCCAGGGAACGGGGTCCTGCGTCAAAAGCGCCATGGCCAGGAGCACGGTGAGGCTGGTGATCCATAGGCTGCCGACCAGAACGACCCGGCGCAGGGACAAATGGATTTCCGCCTCGACTCGATGACGCCGCATGAAAAAGCCCCAACAGAGAAAGAACACTCAACATGCTAGCGGTCGGCGCCGCCTGCGGCTGTGGTGGTTGTGCCACCGCCCCGGTCGGACGCCCTCTTGCACCAAACGGGGTATGCCGGCGCCGGCCGGCGGTGCCTCAGGGCGCGCTTTTGCGCTCGCGCGGGGGGCGCTTGCGCGCCTTGCTGGCGTCCTTGCGCGCCTGGCGCTCGGCATCGCGCTCCTGGCCCACGGCCAGCCACTGCGCGTATTCGTCGGGCGTCTCCAGCGTGATGCGGCCCAGGATCGCTCCGCGGAAATCCGTGAGCACCAGCTCGGCAGCTTTTTGCAGATTGACACGTCCGCCGCTCATCATGGCGCCGCGGCGCCGGCCGATGGCGTCCAGCAGTTCGTCATCATGCAGGGCGGCAATGCGTTCGTTGTCCAGGCCCAGCTTGTAGCGCGCCTCCAGCAGGTCCGCGTAGTTCTTCTGCAGATAGCCCAGCAGCTCCAGCGCCACCAGTTCCTCGTCATAGGCGTTGCGGCCCACGGCGCCGCTGGCGGCCAGGTTGTAGCCGCTTTGCTCGACGATGATGCGCGGCCACAGCATGCCGGGCGTGTCCCAGAGGTAGAAGTCGTCGGCCAGCACGATGCGCTGCTCCAGCTTGGTGATGCCGGCCTCGTCCCCCGTCTTGGCCTGCCGCTTGCCGCTCATGGAGTTGATCAGCGTGGACTTGCCCACGTTGGGAATGCCGCAGATCAGCACGCGCATGGGCTTGGCCATGCCGCCACGGTTGGGGGCCAGCAGCTTGCAGGCCTCGATCAGCCGGCGCGTGGGCGCGGGCTCGGAGGCGTCCAGCGCAATGGCGCGCGTGTCGCTCTGGGCGTTGTACCAGTCCAGCCACAGCGGCGTGCGCGCGGCATCGGCCAGGTCCTGCTTGTTGAGCACCTGCAGGCGCGGCTTGTGGCCCGTCAGCTCCTGCAGCAGCGGGTTGCTGCTCGACCCCGGCAGGCGCGCATCCAGCACTTCGATGACCACATCGATTTCCTTGACGCGCTCGGTGATCACCTTGCGCGTGAGATTCATGTGACCGGGGAACCACTGTATGGCCATGGGATTACTTTCTGGGAAACGGGGGAACTGGCAGGGGCGCAAGGATAATTCATGGCTTGCGCAGACAGGATGGAACAGCGCGCTGCGCCCCAGCGCAAACCGCAGGCATCATTCTTTCTTGCGCAAGCCGCAATTGTCCCCCGCTTTTACGCCCCGCCTCACTGCCTATGTCCTTGCCCGATACCCCCTCTTCCCGTTCCGCCTCGCGCAAGGCCGACATCGAACTGTTGATCAAGGGAGTGACCTGCGCCGTGATCGGCCTGGTGATTCTGCTGGCGCCGCAGTTCATGGCACCCGGGGGCATCGTGCAGATGATGGCCCAGTCGTACCTGGTCGGCTGGTTCGCCCTGCTGCTGGGCACGGCCTTCATCGTGCTGTTTGCGGTGCGCCGCAGCAAGGCGCGGCGCTGAGCATGGTGCAGGGCCCGCTGGAGCAGGCGCTGTCGCAGATCGGGCTTTGGCAGGAGCGCGCCCAGGCTGCAGGCATTACGCTGCGCCCGGCGCCGCCCCAGCCCAACAGTTGCTGCGGCCGCGGCTGCAACGGCTGCGTCTGGGAAGGCTTCTACGACGCCGTGCTGTTCTGGTGCGAGGATGCAGGCCAGGCCCTGAGCGGCGGACCTGGCTGAGGCACGGTCAGCGCAGGTTCTCGGGCGACATGTAGCGCAGGCGCCATTCCTCGAAGGACAGCGTGTCTGCGGCCTCGATGTCGCGCTGGTCCTGCACGGACTGCGCCGACCATTGCTCGAAGCGCTGCTGCTGCGCCTGGCTCCAGGGCAGGGCCAGCAGCGAATCGCGGGCCTGCTCGGAACGGGCCAGCGTGAAGCGCGAGAAGCTGTTGCCGTACTCGCCCGTCAGCTCGCCCAGCACATGGGCCGACGGCGTGCGCTCGGGATGCTCCAGGCGTTCCAGCGCCTGGGCCAGCGCGGCACTGTAATCCTGCGTGCCATGCGTGCTGTCCAGCGCCTGGGCATAGGGGCGGCACTGGTCCAGCACTTCATGGGCCCAGTCGCGCAGCGGCACCTCGCGGCCCGCGCGCACCAGCTGCAGGCCGGGCTCGCGGCCACGCTCGGCGGTCAGGTGCTGGTTGTGCTTGAGTTCGGCGATCTCGGCCGGCGTATCGGGCGGGCTGTCGGCATTCAGGCAGTGCAGCAGGAACACGTCCAGCATGCGCATGGTGGGGGCGGCAATGCCCACATCCTCGAAGGGATCGAGGTCCATCAGGCGCACTTCCACATACTCCACGCCGCGCTCGCGCAGGGCATGCAGCGGGCGCTCGCCACGGCTGACGGTGCGCTTGGGGCGGATGGTGCCGTAGAACTCGTTCTCGATCTGCAGCAGACCCGTGCCCAGCTGGTTGTAGTCGCCGCCCGGATTGCGCACGCCCAGCATCTCGTAGGCCGGGTAGGGATGGGTCAGCGCCTCATGCAGCGAATTCGCATAGCCTTCCAGGCCGTTGTAGCTGACGTTGATGCTGGCCTGCGCATCGCTCTGGTAGCCCAGGCGGCCCATGCGCAGCGAGGTGGCATGGGGCAGGTACAGCGCCTGGCCCGTATTGCCCAGCGGCTTCAGGCCATGCTCGCGCCCCTCGACGAAACAGGGACACAGCGCGGGCGATGCGCCGTACAGATACAGCAGCACGAAGGCATGGCGCCGGAAGTTGCGGATCAGCGAGAAATACTGGTCGCTGGTCACGCCGGGCAGCGACCAGTTGTAGTGGATGCCCGAGATGGTCTGCATGCGCCGGCCATAGCGATGGCCCAGGCCCATGCGGTACACGCTCTTGGAACGGCCCGAATGCGAGGAGCCATAGCGCGCCAGCGGAATCGTCTCGTCCGTGGGCAGCTGGCAGGGCATGCTGGACGACCACAGCATCTCGCCACCCGCATCGCGCAGGCTGCGCAGCACAAACTGGTGGATCTGCACCAGCTCGTCCAGGCATTCCTGCACGCCCAGGCGCGCGCCCGTGATCAGCTCGATCTGCGATTCGCTGTAGTCGGTGGTGATGTGCGGATGCGTGAGCGCCGAGCCCAGTGCCAGGGGATGCGGCGTCAGCGCCAGGCTGCCGGAAGGCAGCACGCGCAGGCCCTCCTTTTCTATGCCACGGCGTATGCCCTTGAGCCGCTGGGGATCGGGAACCGCCATGGATGCCTGCGATGTTTTCATTCTTGTTTACCGATTCGTTGATGGGCACCGGCCCACACGGAAACCACCAGGATTCCCGGCGGACCCGACCCGGACGCCGAATGATAGAGAAACGGCAGGAAACGCGATGGCGCCTGTCCGCTTAACCACGCGTTTTGGCCTGTTGCCCCGCATGGCACCGCCGCGAGCGAAAGGAATATGTCAGAGTTTCGCCCTCCCGGCCGGCCCTGCCTTGACGCCGGGCAAGGGCAGGCCGGCCAGCGGTGAAATCACTTGCCGGCCCCCGCTTCATCAACGGGCAGCGGCCATGGCCTTGCCCACTTCCAGCGTGCCCTGCGCGGCGCCGCTGGCAGGCACCTGTTCGCCGCTGCGGTCCAGCACCTGGGCCAGTTGCGCAGCCAGTTGCTCCGGCACCTGATCGCCCTGGCCCAGGTACACGCCTTCGGTCAGCGTGATGAAGGCCGCCTCGAAGCCGCCCGCGCCTGCGCACAGCGTGGTACGTGTGGGCGCACTTTCGTGGGCCAGCACCAGCATGGCGGGCACCACGGCCTCGGGCTTGAGGGCGGCCAGCACGGCCTCGGGCATCAGGCCTTCGGTCATGCGTGTGGCCGCCGTGGGGGCCAGCGCATTCACGTGGATGCCGTGCTTGGCGCCTTCTATGGCCAGCGTCTGCATGAGGCCGACCTGGGCCAGCTTGGCCGCGCCGTAGTTGGCCTGGCCGAAGTTGCCGTACAGGCCCGTGGACGAGGTGGTCATCACGATGCGCCCGTAGTTCTGCGCCTGCATGTGCGGCCACACGGCCTTGCAGCAATGCGCGGCGCCCATCAGGTGCACTTCCACCACCAGGCGGAAATCATCCATGTCCATCTTGGCGAAGCTCTTGTCGCGCAGGATGCCGGCGTTGTTGACCAGGATGTCCACGCGGCCCCAGGCATCGACGGCCTGCTGCACCATGGCCTGCACGGCCGCGAAATCGGTGACCGATGCGCCGTTGGCCAGCGCCTGGCCGCCCGCCGCGCGGATCTCGTCCACCACGGCCTGGGCCGCCGTGGCCGAACCGCCGCTGCCATCCACCGCGCCGCCCAGATCATTGACCAGCACCTTGGCGCCGCGCGCCGCCAGCGCCAGCGCATGCAGACGCCCCAGGCCGCCGCCGGCCCCCGTCACGATGGCCACGCGGCCCTCAAACTCAATCGCCATGGAGATGCTCCCTTTGTTGCATTGGATGCCGGCTCCGCCCGCCGGATGGCAAGGCGCCGGTCACCCAGCAATGTAGACGGACGCCGCCTTCATTCCGGTTGCCCAAGCGACTGCGGCAGGGCCGCCAGCCTTGTCCCCACCATTGCGTGACAAGCCTGTGGACAACCATGTGCTGGCCCGGGACTGGTGACCCAAGCGGTTGTTTTGAATGGATTTTTTTCTTTTGCCTATTTTTTAATCAAATCCACAAGTCGTCTGCCCGACTTATCCCGTCTCACCCTGAACAATCTTGTGAACAACTTTCACAGCGGGCGGGATAAGCCACACAAGTCATTGATTCAAAAGGCAAACATGCAATCCGCTTAAAAAACAGGCAGAAGACCCCGGATTTTCGGGCCGCGTCCCGCTTATCCACCGCACAACCCGCATGTACGCATTTACCCCCATTCGGACTGGACAAGCATGTGGACAAGCGGCTGCAACGGCCTGATTTCGCGGTTAAGTCATTGATTTGAAATACAAGCCCTGCGATTGATTAAAAAACAGGCAAACGGCGCAATTCCGGACCTGTGCCGACCTGCTCCGTATCGCATACAAATGCAGGCTCGGCAGATCCCCCATCCAAAGCAGACGCCCATGAGCCAGGACTCCCCCGCCTCCTCCCCTTTTGCCCCGCCCTTCTTCACCGCCCGCCTCACGCCCAGCGGCCTGCAGGTCGATGCCTGGGCCGACCAGCCGCTGCTGCATTCGCTGGAGCAGGGCGGCGTGGACTGGCCCAGTTCCTGCCGCAACGGCACCTGCCGCACATGCATCGGGCAGTTGGTCTCCGGCAGCGTGCGCTACGAGATCGAATGGCCGGGCGTGACGCGCGAGGAGCGGGCCGAGGGCTGCGTGCTGCCCTGCATCGCCTATCCCGAAGGCGATGTGGTGCTGCAGGACCCCGGCCCCTGAATCCGGCCAAAGCCCGCGCCGCCTGCGGCCGATGGCCGCTGGAATAGAATGTGCGCTTTCGCAAGGTCATTCCGGGTCATGCCGATTGCCGACAGCGGCTGCGCCGCGCCACACGTTCTTTGGAAGCCCACTTCTGACGCCTGCCAGGCCGAGGGAGCCGGCGCGTGTGCCGCGCCCCGTCCGCACGACCCGGCTCCTCCAGAAGGCACTCCATGAACAACTCCACGTCCCCCGTGCCCATCTCGCCGGTGGAAGACATCATTGCCGACATGCGCGCGGGCCGCATGGTCATCCTCGTCGACGAGGAAGACCGCGAGAACGAAGGCGACCTGGTGCTGGCCGCCGACCATGTCACCCCCGAGGCCATCAACTTCATGGCGCGCTTCGGCCGCGGCCTGATCTGCCTGACGCTCACGCGCGAGCGCTGCGAATACCTGAAGCTGCCGCCCATGGCCGCGCGCAACGGCACCGTGTACAGCACGGCCTTCACCGTCTCCATCGAAGCGGCCGAGGGCGTGACCACCGGCATCTCCGCCGCCGACCGTGCGCGCACCGTGCAGGCCGCCGTGGCCAAGGACTCCAAGCCCACGGATCTGGTCCAGCCCGGCCATATCTTCCCGCTGCAGGCCGTCGACGGCGGCGTGCTCATGCGCGCCGGCCATACCGAGGCTGGCTGCGACTTCGCCGCCCTGGCCGGCTGCAGCCCCGCCGCCGTGATCTGCGAGATCATGAAGGACGACGGCACCATGGCCCGCCTGCCCGACCTGCAGCTGTTCGCTGCCGAGCACGGCCTGAAGATCGGCACCATTGCCGACCTGATCCAGTACCGCAGCCGCAACGAATCCCTGCTCAGCAAGGTCGGCACGCGCCCGCTGCAGACGGCGCATGGCGAGTTCATCGCCCATGCCTTCCGCGACCTGCCCAGCCAATCCGTGCACCTGGCCCTGGTCAAGGGCCAGTGGGAAGCCGACACCCCCGTGCCCGTGCGCGTGCATGAGCCGCTGTCCGTGCTGGATGCGCTGGAGACCGGCCGCACCTTGCACTCCTGGAGCCTTGACTCCAGCCTCGAATACATCGCCCGCCAGGGCCACGGCGTGGCCGTGCTGCTCAACTGCGGCGAGACCGGCGACCAGCTGATGGCCCAGTTCGACGGCAGCGCCCGTGCCGCCCAGGCCCCCGAGCGCGGCCGCATGGATCTGCGCACCTATGGCGTGGGCGCGCAGATCCTGCGCGAATGCGGCGTGCAGCGCATGCAGCTCATGGGCCAGCCGCGCCGCCTGCCCAGCATGGCCGGCTACGGCCTCGAAATCAGCGGCTACATCCCCAAGGAATAAGAAATGTTGAACGCAGAAAAGGGCCAGGCCCAGAACCTCGACGGCGCGCAGCTGCGCGTCGGCATCGTCCAGGCCCGCTTCAATGAAAGCATCACCAACAGCCTGACCCTGGCCTGCCGCGAAGAGCTGCTGGCCCTGGGCGTGCAGGCCGGAAACATCGACCACGTCACCGTGCCCGGCGCCCTGGAAGTGCCCGTGGCGCTGCAGGCGATGGCCGAGTCCGACCGGTACGACGCCCTGGTGGCGCTGGGCTGCATCATCCGTGGGGAGACATACCACTTCGAGCTGGTGGCCAACGAATCGGGCGCGGGTGTCACGCGCCTGGCCCTGGACTACCAGCTGCCGATCGCCAACGCGATCATCACCACCGAGAACACGGAGCAGGCCATCGCGCGCCAGACCGAAAAGGGACGCGACGCGGCCCGGGTCGCCGTGGAGATGGCCAACCTGCTCCAAACCATAGCCCGAACATGAGCGACGAACAATCCACACCGGCCTCGGGCCGCCCTCCCCGCCAAAGCCGCGGCGGCCTGACCAGCACCGGCGCGCGCAAGGCCGCCTCCAAGTCCAACCGCAGCCGTGCGCGTGAATTCGCGCTGCAGGCGCTGTACCAGCACCTGGTAGGCGGCAACGACGTGGAGGCCATCGACCGCTTCACGCGCGACCTGTCCGGCTTTCACAAGGCCGACTCGGTGCACTACGACGCGCTGCTGCGCGGCTGCATCAACTCCCAGGTGGACCTGGACGCGCTGATCGCCCCCAAGCTGGACCGCACCATGGCCGAGATCTCGCCCATCGAGCACGCCAGCATGTGGATCGGCGTGTATGAATTCCAGCACTGCCCCGACGTGCCCTGGCGCGTGGTGCTCAACGAGTGCATCGAGCTGGCCAAGGAATTCGGCGGCACCGACGGCCACAAATACGTGAACGCCGTGCTCAACGGCCTGGCGCCCACGCTGCGCGCGGCCGAAGTCGAGCATGACCGTGCGGGCAAGGGCTCCGCGCCCGCGCAGCCCGCCGCCGCCAAGGCAGACACGGCCACCGACGCGGCAGCAGATGCCGCCACGGACGCAGCAGCAGACGACGCTGCCGACCAGGCCGCCGGCTGACGCCGCGCCTCGGGTCTTCGGGGCACAGGCCCCGCCGCATCCGGCCATCCATGGCCCGCCCGCGCCTGCCGGGCGCGGGCGCCTCTTCCAGGATTTCACCCGTCATGAAGTTTTCGACCCGCGCCGACCGCATTGAGCCCTTTTACGTGATGGAGATCGCCAAGGCGGCGCAGGAGATGGCGCGCGGCTGCGCGGACAGCGACACGCCGATGATCTTCCTGAACATCGGCGAGCCCGACTTCACCGCGCCCCCGCTGGTGCAGGAGGCCGCAGCGCGCGCCGTGCAGGATGGCGCCACGCAGTACACGCCGGCCCTGGGCCTGCCCCAGCTGCGCGAGCGCATCAGCCACTGGTATGCGCAGCGCTTCGGCGTGGATGTGCCGGCGCGGCGCATCGTGGTCACGGCCGGCGCCTCGGCCGCGCTGCAGCTGGCCTGCCTGGCGACCATCGACGCGGGCGACGAAATCCTCATGCCCGACCCCAGCTACCCCTGCAACCGCCACTTCGTGAGCGCAGCCGAAGGCCGGGCCGTGATGGTGCCGACCACGGCCGCCGAACGCTACCAGTTGAGCGCCGACAAGGTCGAGGCCGCCTGGAACGAGCACACGCGCGGCGTGCTGCTGGCCTCGCCCTCCAATCCCACCGGCACCTCGATTGCGCCGGCCGAGCTGCGCCGCATCCTCGACATGGTGCGCGCCCGGGGCGGGCTGACCATCATCGACGAGATCTACCTGGGCCTGTCGCATGACGACGCCTTCGGCCAGACCGCGCTGGCGCTGGGCGAGGACGTGATCAGCATCAACAGCTTCAGCAAGTACTTCAACATGACGGGCTGGCGCCTGGGCTGGATGGTGGTGCCCGAGGCCATGGTGCCCGTGGTCGAGCGCGTGGCGCAGAACCTCTTCATCTGCGCCAGCACCGTCTCGCAGCGCGCCGCCCTGGCCTGCTTCGAGCCCGAGTCCATTGCCGAGTACGAACGCCGCCGCGCCGAATTCAAGGCCCGGCGCGACTTCTTCATCCCTGCGCTCGAGGCCCTGGGCCTGCCCGTGCCCGTGCAGCCCGACGGCGCCTTCTACGCCTGGGCCGACTGCCGTGCCGCTGCCGCCAGGCTCGGCGTCCAGGGCAGCTGGGACTTTGCCTACGCCGTCATGGAGCGCGCCCACCTGGCCATCACGCCGGGCCGCGACTTCGGCACGTTCGAGACCGCCGACTTCGTGCGCTTTTCCACGGCCAACTCCATGGAACAGCTGCAGGAGGCCGTGCGCCGCCTGCAGCGCCTGCTGGCCTGAGGCCCGCCGCACATGGCCTTCGAATTTCCCATCCGCGTCTACTGGGAGGACACCGATGCCGGCGGCATCGTGTTCTACGCCAACTATCTGAAGTTCTTCGAGCGTGCCCGCACCGAGTGGCTGCGTGCCCTGGGCATAGGCCAGCAGCAGTTGCGGGAACAAACGGGCGGCATGTTTGTCGTAACCCAGGCCCAGCTGCAATACCTGCGGGCGGCCCGGCTCGATGACCAACTCCTTGTTACCGCCGAGCTGCAAAGCAGCGGGCGCGCTTCGCTGACAATACGGCAGCAGGCGCTGCTGGCATCCGCCGGCGATGGCAATGCGCCGCCGCCCCTGTTGTGCGAAGGCACGATCCGCATTGGATGGGTGGATGGCTCGACCATGCGCCCCGCAAGAATTCCGAACCGCATCCTGGAGCAACTCTCATGAACTCCCATGACATGTCCATACTCAGCCTCGTGCTGCAGGCCAGCTGGGTCGTGCAGCTGGTCATGCTGATCCTCGTGGGCGCCTCGGTGGCCAGCTGGGCCACCATCTTCCGCAAGTCGCAGACCTTGAAGCGCGTGCGCTCGCTCAACGACGGCTTCGAGCAGGACTTCTGGTCGGGCACCAGCCTCAACGATCTCTACGCCTCGGCCGCTCACCATGCCAAACAGGGCGGTCCCATGGAACGCATCTTCGCCAGCGGCATGCGCGAGTACCAGAAGCTGCGCGAGCGCCGCATCGCCGACGTGAACCAGTTGATGGACGGCACGCGCCGCGCCATGCGCGCCAGCTTCCAGCGCGAGATGGACGAGGTCGAGTCGGGCCTGTCCTTCCTGGGCACCGTGGGCTCGGTCTCTCCCTACATCGGCCTGTTCGGCACGGTCTGGGGCGTGATGCATGCCTTCACCGGCTTTGCCAACATGGAGCAGATCACGCTGGCCACCGTGGCCCCCGGCATTGCCGAGGCGCTGGTGGCCACAGCCATGGGCCTGTTCGCCGCCATCCCGGCCGTCACGGCCTACAACCGCTATGCCCACCAGATCGACCGCGTGGCCAGCCAGCAGGAAACCTTCATCGAAGAGTTCTCCAACATCCTGCAGCGCAACGTGGGTGCGACCGGCTCCAGCACCCCGTCCGGCCATTGAAGTCGCTCAAAGCCAGCAAGGAGTGAGCACATGCCCGCAGTAGCCTCGCGCGGCGGCCGCAGCCGCCGCACCGTCAACGAGATCAACATGGTGCCCTTCATCGACGTGATGCTGGTGCTGCTCATCATCTTCATGGTGACGGCCCCCATGCTCACGCCGGGCTCCATCAACGTGCCCAGCGCCGGCAAGGCCGCGCGCACGCCCCCGAAGCGCGCCGACGTGATGATCGACAAGGACGGCGGCATCCGCATCAAGGCCGGCAGCACCGACAAGACCGTCACGCTCAAGGAGCTGGGCGCAGCCGCCAGGAGCTGGCAGGACCAGCAAAGCGACGACAGCGCCGTGCTGATTTCGGCGGACAAGAAGCTGCCCTTCGAGACCGTGATGGCCGCCATGTCGGCCCTGCAGTCGGCCGGCGTCAAGCGCGTGGCCTTCGGCGTCAAGTCCTCCCAGTAAGCAGCGCCGCCCGCCTTCGATCCCATGCCCAACCTGCAAGACCACGACCAGTTCGCACCGCCGCGCACGCGCGGCCGCACGCGCTCGTGGGCCCTGGCCGCGGCAGCGCACGGGCTGCTTGTGGCCGCCATGCTGTGGACCGTGCGCCCCCCGAAGCAGGCCGACGAGCCCATGGTCGAGGCCGAGTTCTGGTCCACGGCCGCCCCCGCTCCCGCCCTGCCCGTGCCTGCGCCACCGCCGCCACCTGCACCCGAGCCTGTTCCCCAGCCGCCACCGCCGCCGCCCGCGCCCGTGATTGCACCGCCCCCACCTCCCAAGCCGCAGGCCGTGGACGACGACCGCGAGGCCGAGATCGCGCTGGAGAAGAAGCGCAAGATCGAGCAGCAAAAGAAGGAGCGCGCCGAACAGGCCGCCCGTGAGCAGCGCGAGAAGGAACGCCAGGAGCGCCTGGACAAGGAAAAGGCCGACAAGGCGGCCAAGGACAAGGCCGAGCGAGAAAAAGCCGAAAAGGCCGAGAAGGACCGCAAGGACCGCCTGGAACAGCAAAAGAAGGACAAGGCCGAAAAGGAAAAGGCGGACAAGGAAAAAGCCGCCAAGGACAAGGCCGAGCGCGAGAAAGCCGAGAAGGCCGACAAGGAAAAGGCCGCCAAGGCCGAGGCCGAGAAGAAGGCCGCCGAGGACAAGCGCAAGAAGGAACAGGCCGCCAAGGAAGCCCGCGAGGCCAAGGAAGCCGAGGCACGCCGCCTGGAGAACATCCGCCGCATGCAGGGCCTGGCCGGCAGCGGCGGCTCGGCCGGCGAAGGCGCAGGCGGCAGCAAGAGCGGCGGCTCGGGCAGCTCGGCCGGAGGCCCCTCGGCCGGCTATGGCGCCAAGGTGGCCGCGCGCGTCAAGCCCAACATCGTCTACCCGGACGCCATCAGCGGCAATCCGCGTGCCGAGGTGCGCGTGCGCACCGCGCCCGATGGCACCATCACCGGCGCCACCATTGCCAAGTCCAGCGGCAACAAAGCCTGGGACGATGCCGTCATCCGCGCGCTGCAAAAGACCGAGACGCTGCCGCGCGACATCGATGGCCGCGTGCCTTCGGACCTGGTCATCGGATTCCGTCCGCAGGACTGAACGGGCACAGGCCCTTCATCAAAAAGCCCCGCCGGTACCTGCCTGCGGGGCTTTTTCCATCTTGCGTTGTATGCAATCCGCCACGCGCCTGCGACTTCGCTTGCGGCACCGGCCGCTTGTCCCTAGCATCCCCGTCTTTGCCGCATTCGCGGCACCCGTCCACCATCGCAAAGGAGAGAACCCATGTCCCATTCGACACGTCCCTTTGCAGTCGTGCACGCTTGAAGCCCTAGCGCCTCCAGGCCACGCTGCAGACCTGATTTCCGGCCCCGCAAGAGGCCCGGCTTTCGGCTGCGCGTGCGCTTTTCCTGATGCCTGTCCATCGAGCTTGCGGCGACTGCCCATTGCGCATTCCGCATCTGCCGGAATGTGCCCCAAGCACTCGATCGAAAGCCATTCATGGGCAATTCCCTTTCGGACACCTACATTGAGGTGTTCGCCAACCGCGGCGTCTGGATTGAAGACGCCGCCATCCAACAACTTCAAACAACGGCCCGCAACCTGGCCGGCATGCGCGCCGCCGTGGGCCTGCCCGACCTGCACCCGGGCCGGGGCTACCCGGTAGGGGCGGCCTTCTTTTCCGTGGGCCGCTTCTACCCGGCCCTGGTCGGGGGCGACATCGGCTGCGGCATGTCGCTGTACAGCACGGAGCTGGCGGCGCACAAGACCTCGGCCCCCAAGCTGGAAAAGGCGGTGGGCAACATCGACGGCCCCCTGCCCCAGGAACTGCTGGACGCCGTGGACATGCAGCAGCTGGAGCACATCGCCCAGGCCAGCGGCGTGGCCGACCTGGCGTATCTGCAGGACAGCCTGGGCACCATTGGCGGCGGCAACCACTTTGCCGAACTGCAGGTGGTGGACACGCTGTACGAGGACGGCGCGCTCGACAGGAAACGCGTGCACCTCATGGTGCACAGCGGCTCGCGCGGGCTGGGGGGCGCCATCCTGCGCGCCCATGTGGAGGCCTTCAGCCACGACGGCCTGGCCGCCAGCAGCGATGCCGCCACGCAGTACCTGCGCCAGCACGCGGCCGCCATCGCCTTCGCCCAACTGAACCGCGCCAGCATTGCGGCACGCCTGCTGCGCGTCCTGCGCACGCGCGGCCAGGCACTGCTGGACATCACCCACAACCACGTGATCGCCCACCACTGGCGCGGCGAGGATGGCTTTTTGCACCGCAAGGGCGCCACGCCGGCCGACCAGGGGCTGGTGGTGATTCCGGGTTCGCGCGGCGACTACAGCTATCTTGTGCGGCCCGTGGCCGGGCGTGATGAAGCATTGCACTCGCTGGCGCACGGCGCGGGCCGCAAGTGGGCACGCACCGACTGCATGGGCCGCCTGCGCCCGCGCTTCACCCTGGACGAGCTGCTGCGCACCCAATTCGGCAGCGCCGTGGTCTGCGCCGACCGCGAACTGGTCTACGAGGAGGCCCCCCAGGCCTACAAGGACGTGGACTCCGTGGTCGCCAGCCTGCAGGAAGCCGGCCTGGTGCAACTGGTGGCGCGGCTGCGCCCCCTGCTGACCTACAAGAAGGGAGCCATGCAATGCTGCTGATCCAGCTGACCGCATCCCACGGCCCCGCCGAGTGCGAGCATGCCGCGCGCCTGACCCTGCGCGAGCTGCTGCGCGACTGCGCCGCCAGCGGCATCGCAGTGGACGTGCTGGAGGAAACGCCCACGCCGGCCGGCTACAAGTCCGTGCTGCTGCGCTGCGAGGGCGACACCGGCCTGCTTCACGGCACGCTGGGCGCCTGGCTGGGCACCATCCAGTGGGTCTTCGACAGTCCCCTGCGGCCCCACCACCCGCGCAGGAACTGGTTTGTTGCCGTGCAGAAGTGCGAGCCGCCCCGGCAATTGCCGGCCGATGGAGAGATCGTCTTCCAGGCCTGCAAGGCCTCGGGCAAGGGCGGCCAGCATGTCAACACCACGGACTCCGCCGTCCATGCCCTGCATGTGCCCAGCGGGATCTCGGTGAAGGTCATGAGCGAGCGCAGCCAGCACGCCAACAAGCGGCTGGCGCGCGAGCTGCTGGCCCTGAAGCTGGCGCGCCTCAACGCGCAGGGCGAGGGCCAGGCCCGGCGCTCGCGCAGCCAGCAGCACTGGGAGGTGGAGCGCGGCAGCCCGGTGAAGGTGTTCCGCGCCTGAACGCCCGGGACTAGCCCCTGGCGCACATGTAGATGCCCAGGGCCAGCAGGCCCAGCATCAGCACGCGCTTGAAAACCTGGGGCGACAGCGACTGGCGCAGCCGCTCGCCCCAGGCCATGCCGGCCAGGGCGGGCAGCAGCATCAGTGCGGAAACCAGGGCCGTGGCCCCCCAGCCCGTCCAGGACGAAGCGGCATGGCCCGGCCCCTGCGCCAGCGCCATGCCCGCGCCCAGCGCCAGCGTGGACACCGTGAAGCACAGGCCCATGGCCTGCATCAGCGCCTGCCGGCCCAGCGCCAGCGATTGCAAAAAGGCCACGGCCGGCACCACGAACACGCCGGTCAACGCCGTGATCCCGCCCGTCAACAGACCACACAACAGACCCAGCCAGGCCTGATGCCTCTGCGGCAACTGCAGGCCCGGCCCCCACAGGCCCCACAGGGCATAAATAACCAGGGCCACGCCCAGCGCCGTGCGCGCCACGGCGGCCTCGCCCACCGGGCCCCACCACAGCATGCCGCCCACCGTGCCCGCGACAATGCCCAGTTGCATCCAGCCCAGGCGCCGCAGCAGAGGCCGTAGCGATGGCATAGGCCGCATCTGCACCACATTGGTCACCAGGGACGGCAGCAGCAGCCAGGCCGCCGCCTGCCCGGCCGGCATGAACAGCGCCAGCAGCGCCATGGACACCGTGGGCAGGCCCAGGCCCACCACCCCCTTGACGACACCGGCCAGCCCGAACACGGCCACCGCCGCCGCCATCACCCACCACGCATCCCACATCACGGCCACCCTGCACTTTCACTGACCTGGCTCAGGCCTTTCCTGAACCTCATGGCGCCATGCTCGCCCACCACCGCAGGGATCACAATCGGGAATCTTCAAACCAAGGCTCAGGCATGGCCTGATCCTTCAGCACCATAGGCCATGCGATTCGACCTTACCGACCTGCAGCTGTTCGTCCATATCCTCGACTGCGGCACGCTCACCGCGGCGGCCGGGCGCTCGCACATGACGCTGGCCTCGGCCAGCGAGCGCGTGCGCGGCATGGAGGCGCAACTGGGCTGCGCCCTGCTCGCGCGCCAGGCGCGCGGCGTGCGGCCCACGGCGGCCGGCCACACGCTGGGCCAGCATGCGCGTGACGTTCTGGCCCGGATGCAACGCCTGCGCGGCGACATGGCCGAGTACGGCGCGGGCCTGGCCGGGCATGTGCGCGTATGCGGCAACACCTCGGCCGTGAGCGAGCACCTGCCGCTGGCCGTGGCCGGATTCCTGCGCGGCCATCCGCGCGTGGCGCTGGAGCTGCAGGAATGCCGCAGCGCCGAAGTGCTGGACCGGCTGCGCCAGGGCCTGTGCGACATTGGCGTGGCCAGCGATGCCCAGGACCTGCGCGGCCTGCAGGCCACGCCCTGGCGCCCCGACCCGCTGGTGGCCGTGCTGCCGCGTGCCCACCGCCTGGCCCGGCGCAAGCGGCTGGCCTTGCAGGACCTGCTAACCGAAGACTGGGTAGGCCTGCCGCACGATGCCGCCCTGCAAGTGCTGGTGCGCCAGCAGGCCGCCTTGCTGGGAGGGCCGTCGGAAGGGCAGTTGCGCTGGCGCGCCCAGCTGCAGCACCTGGATAGCATCTGCCAGCTGGTGGGCCAGGGCGTGGGCGTGGCCGTCATGCCCGCCGCCGCCGCGCAGCGCCTGGCCCCGGCCAGCGGCGCCCGCGCCGTGCCCTTGAGCGATGCCTGGGCCCGGCGCCAGCTGCTGCTGTGCACGGCCCGGGAAGACCAGTTGCCCGCCCATGCAAGGCAGTTGCTGGTGCATCTGAAGGGACTGGGCCTGGCGGAGCCATAGCGAACCGTGTTGGAAAGCGCGATGCGGGACAATACGGGGATCATGACCCTCAAAGCCCCCGAACTGCTGCTGCCGGCCGGCTCGCTCGACAAGATGCGTGCGGCCTACGACTTTGGCGCCGACGCCATCTACGCCGGGCAACCCCGCTACAGCCTGCGCGCACGCAACAACGAATTCCGCCTCGAACAGATCGCCCAGGGCATCTCCGAGGCGCATGCGCGGGGCAAGAAATTCTTCGTCACCAGCAACCTGATCGCCCACAACGACAAGGTGCGCACCTATATCCGCGACATCGAGCCCGTGATCGAGTGCAAGCCCGACGCGCTGATCATGGCCGACCCCGGCCTGATCATGATGGTCAAGGAAAAGTGGCCCGAGACCGAGGTCCATCTCTCGGTGCAGGCCAACACCACCAACTGGGCCACGGTGAAGTTCTGGCAGAAGGCCGGCGTCTCGCGCATCATCCTGTCGCGCGAGCTGTCGCTGGACGAGATCGAGAAGATCCGCCAGGAATGCCCGGACATGGAGATCGAGGTCTTCGTGCACGGCGCGCTGTGCATCGCCTACTCGGGCCGCTGCCTGCTGTCGGGCTACTTCAACCGGCGCGATCCCAACCAGGGCACCTGCACCAATGCCTGCCGCTGGGACTACAAGACGCATGACGCGGCGGTGGATCCCAATACCGGCGAGGCCCTGGCCCAGACCATGGAGCAGGACTTCAGCTTCGAGAAGGCCCGCGAGGAAGCCGACAGCCAGTTCACCAGCACCTGCGGCGACGGCGCGCGCCACCCCAAGGCCGAGCAGGTCTACCTGCTGGAGGAAAAGGGCCGCCCCGGCGAGCTGATGCCCATCATGGAAGACGAGCACGGCACCTACATCATGAACTCCAAGGACCTGCGCGCCGTGGAGCATGTGGAGCGCCTGGTGAAGATCGGCGTGGACTCGCTCAAGATCGAGGGCCGCACCAAGAGCCTGTACTACGTGGCCCGCACGGCCCAGGTCTACCGCCGCGCCATCGACGATGCCGTGGCCGGCCGCCCCTTCAACCCGCACCTGATCACCGAGCTCGAAGGCCTGGCCAACCGTGGCTACACGGGCGGCCTGCTGGAGCGCCGTCCCTCGCAGGACTACCAGAACTACGAGACCGGCCACTCCGTGCTGCAGCGCAGCCACTTCGTGGGCGAGGTGCGCAGCTATGCCGACGGCATGGCCGAGGTGGAGACCAAGAACCGCTTCTCGGTGGGCGATACGCTGGAGATCATCCACCCGCAGGGCAACCGCCAGGTGCTGCTGGAGAAGATGTTCAACCTCGACGGCGAACCCGTGCAGGTCGCCCAGGGCAACCCGATCCGCGTGCGCATTCCGCTGGATGCGCCGGCCGAGGGTGCGCTGATCTCGCGCCTGCTGTGAAGCCGGGGCGCAGGCCGCCCTGCCCTCCTTGCCCGTGATTTTTTCCTGGCGGCTGTCCAGGGCCATTGCTGCAATGGCCTGGAGCGGCCGCCGTTCCTTTCATTCCTCATTTCTGCACTGCCATGGACATCGTCGTCAACGAAGAACTCAAGGCCTACATCGACCCGCTGACCCCCGATGAACTCGACGCGCTGGAGCGCAGCATCGTGGCCGAAGGCTGCCGCGACGCGCTCGTGCTCTGGAACGACCTGCTCATCGACGGCCACAACCGCTACGCCATCTGCCAAAAGCACGGCCTGCCCTTCAACACCGTGCAGGCCACGCAGTTCAAGAACATGGACGACGTGCACCTGTGGATGATCGACCAGCACCTGGGCCGCCGCAGCGTGTCCGACTTCCAGCGCGGCGTGCTGGCGCTGCGCAAGCGCGAGATCATTGCCACGCGCCGCTCGGCCGCCGCCGCTGCCGTGATGGCCGCCAAGGCCGATGCGCCCCAGGCCGAAGGTGAAGCCCCCTGGGAAGGCGAGACCGACCCCGTGGTCGCCGCCGCCCTGGCCAGCGTGGCCAAGGTGCCCGACGAGGCCCTGGACACGCGCGAAGCCCTGGCCCGCGTGGCCCGCCTGTCCAGCAGCCAGGTCAAGCTGATCGAGACCATCCAGCAAAAGGCCGCGCCCGAAGTGGTGGCCGCCGTGCGCTCGGGCGACATCTCGCTGAGCACCGCCGCCGTGGTCGCCAGCCTGCCCGTGGACGAGCAGCAGGCCGTGGCCGCCGCAGGCGCCGACGAACTCAAGCAGGCCGCCAAGCGCGTGCGCGATGCCAAGAAAAAGCCCAAGGCCGCCAAGCCCGAAGCCGAAGCGGCCGACGGCGAAGGTGCGGCCGTGACCGCCTCGCCCGAGGAACTGCAGCAGCGCGTGAACGAACTCGAAGCCGAGAACGAGCGCCTGCGCCAGCAGATCAAGGCGCTGCAGGAACTGCTGGCCGAGCAAGGCTGAAGCGGCGCCCGCACCCAAGCACGCACGCCGCCATGACGCGCTACCAGGAGCTGGCCGACGATATCGAGGCATCCATCACCGCAGGCGTTCTGTGCCCAGGTGACAAGCTGCCCTCGGTGCGCCAGACCAGCGAGCGGCGCGGCGTCAGCGCCTCCACGGTGTTCCAGGCCTACTACCTGCTGGAGGCGCGCGGCCTGGTGCGCGCGCGCGAGCGATCGGGCTACTTCGTGGCCCAGCGCCCGCGCAGCGCGCCGCCCGAGCCTACCGAGCCGTCTTCGCCCGAGGGCGACAGCTTTGCGGTGGTCGATGTGAGCGAGCGCGTGTTCGAGGTGCTGGAGTCGGCCATGGACCGCGATGTCGTGCCCCTGGGCTCGGCCTTTCCCTCGCCGGGCCTGTTCCCGCTGCGCCGCCTGGGCCAGTGCCTGGCGCATGCCGCGCGCGAGGCCGACCCGCGCAGCGCCATCGACGACCTCACGCCCGGAAGCCTGGCGCTGCGACGCCAGATCGCACGCCGCTACCTGGCCGACGGCCTGGCGCTGACGCCGGCCGACCTGGTCATCACCAACGGCGCGCTGGAGGCTCTGAACCTGTGCCTGGCCGCCGTCACGCGGCCCGGCGGCGCCGTGGTCATAGAGTCGCCCTGCTTCTATGGTGCGCTGCAGGCGCTGGAGCGCATGGGCCTGTCGGCCATCGAGGTGCCCACCCATCCGGGCGAGGGCATGGACCTGGCTGCGCTGGAGGCAGCACTGCAGCGCCACAGGCCCCAGGCCATCTGGCTGATGACCTGCTTTCAGAACCCGCTGGGCAGCCTCATGCCAGAGGCGCGCAAACGCGCACTGGTGGAGCTGGTCACGCGCCACCGCGTGCCGCTGATCGAAGACGATGTGTACGGCGAGCTGTACTTCGGCGAGCGCCGCCCGCCGCCGGCCAAGACCTTCGACACCGAAGGCTGGGTGCTGCACTGCAGCTCGTTCTCCAAATGGCTGGCGCCGGGCTGGCGCACGGGCTGGGCCGCGCCGGGGCGCTTCACGCGCGCCGTGGCCCGGCAAAAGCTCACCACCACGCTGGCCACGAATGCACCCACCCAGCAGGCGCTGGCCGACTACCTGGAAAGCGGCGGCGCCGACCGCCACCTGCGCCGCCTGCGCCAGAGCCTGGCCCTGCAGCGGGACCACATGGCATCGGCCATTGCCCGCCACTTTCCACAAGGCACGCGGGCCACGCGGCCCGAGGGCGGCTACTTCATGTGGATAGAGCTGCCGCCGTACTGCAATGCGCTGGCCCTGCACCGCGCGGCGCTGGCGCGCGGCATCAGCGTGGCGCCGGGGCCGATCTTCTCGGCCTCTCAGGCCTTCGGCCACTGCCTGCGGCTGAACTACGGCCATGACTGGAGCGACGAGACCGGGCAGGCCCTGGCCACGCTGGGCGAACTGGCCCGCGCAATGCAGCCCCTTCCAACAGCAAAAGCAGCAAGGTAAGCGCCCGCTGCGCTGGCAGCACCTGCTGCGCTGTAGCGCCCGGGCAACGCGGCCCGGCACAGCTGCTGTCAGCCTGGTGCAAGCTGGATGATTCTCATTTAGACTCGCACCCCGAACCGGCATCGCCGCCATGCATGCTGACCGGTCCTTGTCTCCTGCTTCCGCCTCGCCCGCCGCCACGCGTCCTGCAGCCTGCCAGCCGACCCTTCAGCGCTGCACCAATCCCAGAGGCACAAAGGAAGTTTTCCATGGTTTCCAGCAATCACTGCGCCACGCTCACACGCTGCGCGGCCGCTGTCGCCGCCGCCCTGCTGTCGCTGCAGGCGTCGGCACAGGCGCCATCCCCCACCACCACCGCACCCGAGGCCGGCCTGTCCGCCATCACCGTCACGGGCAACTGGCTGGACAACCCCACCGAGGAAAAGGTGCTGGACCATGCCGGCGCGCGCACCATCGTCGAACGGGCGCGCATCGAGGAAACCGGCTCCTCCAGCCTGCGCGACGTGCTGCGCCTGGTGCCCGGCGTGCAGGTGCAGGACAGCAACGGCACGGGCGGCAGCGACGTGTCGCTGAACATCGGCGTGCGCGGCCTGACGGCGCGCCTGTCCCCGCGCTCGTATGTGCTGATGGACGGCGTGCCCGTCTCCTACGCGCCCTACGGCCAGCCCCAGCTGTCGCTGGCGCCCGTGTCGCTGGGCAACCTGGAGTCGGTGGACGTGATCCGCGGCGCGGGCTCGGTGCGCTACGGCCCCCAGAACGTGGGCGGCATCATCAACTTCGTCACGCGCGCCATTCCCAAGACCTTCGCGGCCGAGGCCTCGGTAGGCACCGAGATCTACAGCCACGGCGGCAATGCCAAGACCACGCCCAGCCTGTTCGTGGGCGGCACCAACGAATCCGGCCTGGGCCTGGCCCTGCTGTACTCGGGCACGCATGGCGACGGCTGGCGCGCAGGCAATGACAAGACCGACATCGACGACATCCTGCTCAAGGGCGCCTACCGCATATCGGCCCAGGACGACATCGCCGTCTCGCTGCACCACTTCGAGGGCTCGGGCCGCATGCCCGGCGGCCTGACCACGGCGCAGTACGCGGCCGACCCGTTCCAGTCCACGCGCTCCTACGACAGCTTCGACGGCCGCCGCACCGATGCCTCGTTCAAGTACAACCACAAGGACGGGCGCAACAACTTCGAGGTGCTGGGCTACTACGTGGACTCGTTCCGCGGCAGCTACATCGAGCAGGACAACGCCAACCAGCGCCGCCTGACGGCCGCGCCGCGCAGCTACCACTATTTCGGCATCGAGCCGCGCTACTCGCGCCTGTTCGAGACCGGCTCCGTGGTGCAGGAAGTCAGCGTGGGCTACCGCTACCTCAAGGAAAGCAGTTCCGAAGTGGCGCTGCGCACCGCCTACTACAACCCCGCCACCATGGCCAACGCCATGGCCCTGCCGATCACGCCCTACCAGACCAGCCAGGGCGGCACCACGGCCCATGCCTTCTACATCGATGACCGCATCGACATCGGCAACTGGACCATCACGCCCGGCGTGCGCTACGAACGCATCAACTCCTTCAACAACGTCAGCAACCTGGGCGCCGATGGCAGCACCGTCACCAGCCAGCTGTTCCCCAAGGCCGATGCAAGCGAGTTCCTGCCCACGCTGTCCGTGCTCTACCGCATGAATGCGCAGTGGTCGCTGTTCGCCAACGCGGGCAAGTCCTTCGGCCCGCAGCAGTACGCGCAGCTGGCCCAGACCGAGCGCGGCCTGCATCCCGAATCGGCCAAGACCTATGAGGTGGGCACGCACTACAACAGCCCGGCGCTGAACGCCGAGCTGACGCTGTTCAACATCGACTTCGACAAGGAACTGCTGCTGACCCGCGTGGGCGTGGACGGCATCTGGACCGACCTGGGCGCCACGCGCCACCGAGGCATCGAGTCCTCGCTGCGCTACGACCTGGGCCAGTGGAATGCCGCGCTCAAGGGGCTGACGGCGGGTGTGTCCTACACCTACACCGAGGCCGTCTCGCGCGCTGGCGATTTCGCGGGGCGCGACCTGCCGCTGTACTCGCGCCACACGGGCCAGCTGTGGGCGCGCTATGCGCTGGGACAGTGGACGCTGAATGCGGACCTGGCCGCGCAATCGAAGCAGCGCTCTCCGGGGTCGGGCACGCAGTATGTGACGCAGGAAGATGCTGCGGGGCGGCTGGGGGATATTCCCGGGTTTGCGACCGTGGGCCTGCGTGCGGGCTATGACTTTGGCAAGTCGCTGAGCAATCTGCGGGTGGCTGTGGGGGTCAAGAATCTGTTCGATCGCAGGTACTACACGCGGTCTACGGATAACAACGGGGGCAAGTATGTGGGGATGCCTCGGACGTTGTATGTGCAGGGGACGTTGCCGTTCTGAGGCTGCTATTGCAGGGGCCTAAACTTTTGGTCCCTGCCGGGTGGTTGTTTTTCGAGGCCGGGTCTCGGCCCGGCGGCCGACCTCCTTTTCTTTGATTCGTCAAAGAAAAGGAGGCAAAAGAAAGACGACCCGAATGTCCGCGACCCCTTCGCTGCGCTGCGGGGCAACCTGCGTCGGGCCGCCTGCGGGGTTCGCCGCAGAACTCACTGCGCGCTGCGCGCTCCGTTCAGACAACTGCGGCGAGTCGGTTGACGAAGCAGTCCTGTCCTTCGGCAGGACTGCAACCCCGAAGGCGGCCCGACGCAGGCGCTGACATACGGGGAGTTGGCTCGGGCCTTCGCTTCGCTCGGCCCGCTGGTTTTGATCAGCCCTCTGCTGTGAATCCCACGCGCTTGACGATGGGGCCCCATTTGGCGAGTTCGGACTGCAGCAGCGCGGCCAGTTCGGCGGGGGTGGAGGATTGGGCGTCCAGGCCGAAGGTGGCCAGGCTGTCCACCACGTCGGGCGTGGCCAAGGCCTTGCGCATGTGGCCGTTCAGGCGCTGCACGGTCTCGGCGGGGGTCTTGGCGGGCACGAAGAAGGCGAACCATTCGCTGTGCGCCATGTCCTTGTAGCCCTGCTCCACCAGCGTGGGCACCTGGGGTGCGAAGCGGCTGCGCTTGGCGCCGCTGACGCCCAGGATGCGCATCTTGCCGCCGGCCAGGTGCTGCAGCATGTCGCCCACGGGGCCGCAGACGGCGGAGACGTTGCCGCCCAGCATGTCCAGCAGCGCGGGCTGGGTGCCGCGGTAGCCGGCGTGCTTGAAGTCCACGCCGGCATGCTGGCCCAGCAGGGCGCCGATGAAGTGCGGCGTGGAGCCGGGAGCGGGCGAGCCGAAGTTGGCGCCTGCGGGGTTGGCCTTGGCCCAGGCGAAGAATTCGGGCACCGTGGTCACGCTGGCGGGCACGGCGGGGCCGACGGCAAAGCCGAAGTCGAAGATGCAGCCCACGGTGACCGGCGCCAGGTCGGCCACCGGGTCATAGGGCAGCTTTTTGTAGATGTGCGGGTAGATGGACAGCATGGACGTGGGCGTCTGCAGCAGGGTGGCGCCGTCTGCGGGCCGGCCCTTGACGTAGCTGATGGCGATCTGACCGCCCGCGCCCGTGCGGTTTTCCACCACGGCGGTCTTGGCATAGCCCGACAGCTTGGTGCCCACGCGGCGGCAGATGGCGTCCGAGGTGCCTCCGGCCGCGAAGCCGGTGATGATGTTCAGGGTTTCGATGGGGCCCTGGGCCTGCGCCCAGGCCTGCTGGCCCAGGCTGGCCAGCAGCGCACCCGCTCCAGCGGTGCCCAGCCATTGGCGGCGGTCGATGTTCATGCGTATGTCTCCGGTTGAAATTGAAACTCTGAAAAAACAGTGGGGGAACAGCGGGGGAAATGCGTGCCAGCCCGGCGGCTTCAACTGTCGTCGCGCAGCCAGACCACCTGGCCCGAATGCGTGACCGCACCCTGGTGGGCCGGGCGCACGGTGAGCGCGTATTTTTCCAGCACGCCGCCCAGCGGCGGGGCCTGGCGGCGCGCGGCGGCCGATTGTTCCAGACGTGCGGCCAGTTCAACCTCGCCGATTTCCACCGTGATGCTGCGCGCATCGGCGCGGGCGTCGATGGCGATGAGGTCGCCGTCGCGCAGCGCGGCAATGGGGCCGTTGTCGGCGGCCTCGGGGCCTGCGTAGCCGATGCACAGGCCGCGCGTGGCACCAGAGAAGCGCCCATCGGTCAGCAGGGCCACCTTGTCGCCCATGCCCTGGCCATACAGCAGCGCGGTGATGCCCAGCATCTCGCGCATGCCGGGGCTGCCGCGCGGGCCTTCGTTGCGGATGACGATGACATCGCCCGCCGCATACTGCATGGCCTGCACGGCGGCCTGGGCCTGTTCCTCGGACTCGAAGACGCGCGCGGGGCCCCGGTGCACCAGGGTCTTGAGGCCGGCCGTCTTCAGCAGCGCGCCATCGGGGCAGAGATTGCCCTTGAGCACGGTCAGGCCACCGTCGCGCGTGATGGGGTTGCCGGGCGTGCGCACCACCTCGCCATCGGGCGGCGCGGCATCGGCCAGTTCTTCGGCCAGGGTGCGGCCCGTGAAGGTGAGCGCATCGCCGTGGACAAAGCCCTGCTCCATCAGCGTGCGCAGGATCACGCCGGCGCCGCCGATGTAGTACACATCGCGCGCCAGGAAGCGCCCGCCGGGACGCAGGTCGGCGATCAGCGGCGTGCGCGCGAAGATCTCGGCCACGTCGTCCAGGTGGAAGCGGATGCCGGCCTCGTGCGCGATGGCCGGCAGGTGCAGGGCGGCATTGGTCGATCCGCCCGTGGCGCTGACCACGGCGCATGCATTCTCCAGCGCCCGGCGCGTGATGATGTCGCGCGGCAGCGGGCCGCCGCCTTCGGCGCTGGCCCACACGGCCTGCATGAGCTGGCGCGCGGCGCGGCGCATCAGCGGTGCGCGCTCGCTGAACACGGCGGGCACCATGCTGGAGCCGATGGGCGCCAGGCCCAGCGCCTCGCTCACCATGCCCATGGTGTTGGCCGTGAACTGGCCAGCGCAGGCGCCGGCCGTGGGCAGGCAGGCGCGGCTCATCGCCTCCAGGTCCTGCGCCGTGGCGGTGCCGGCCAGCACCTGGCCGATGGTCTCGTAGGTATCGACCACGTTCAGGTCGCGCCCGTGCACGCCGGGCGCCTGCCCCGGCAGGGCCGAGCCGCCATGCACGAAGACGCTGGGCACATTGCAGCGCACCATGCCCATCATCAGCCCCGGCAGGTTCTTGTCGCAGGCGCCGATGGCGAAGATGCCATCCCACTGGTGGCCGCGCACCGAGGCCTCCACGCTGTCGGCGATCAGCTCGCGCGAGACCAGCGAGAACCGCATGCCCGAATGCGCCATGGTCAGCCCGTCGCTGACCGACACCACCGGGCATTCATGCGGCGTACCGCCCCCGGCATAAATGCCGGTCTTGGCATGCTGGGCCTGGTCGCGCAGGTTGAGGTTGCAGGGGCTCATCTCCCCGCCCGTGTGGAACACGCCGATGTGCGGGCGCTCCATGTCTTCGTCGTCCTGGCCCAGGGCATGCAGGAAGCTGCGCGTGGTGGCACGGATGGTGCCGGAGCGGATCAGGGCGGAGCGAAAGGGCGTGGGCGTGGCCGCTGCCGGGCTGCTGCCGGTGGTGCTGGTTGTGGTGGTGGAGGCGGCCAGCGATGCGGAGGCGCTGGACTCGGAAAAGACGTTGTCGGGGGAGGCAGGTTTCTTGTTCATACGCGGGACGGAAAACAGCCGCCCACCATAGCGGGGTCTGCGGATTTCCCTATGAGCATTTACACCAGATCGTGTCGCCCGGGAGTCGCCTGGGCGGCCGCCCTTCGGCGCCAGATGGACGGAAAAAAAGGCCCCGGAACAAACTTCCGGGGCCTCAAAACCGATGCCAGCCCGCGCTGCAGCGGACCAGGCATCGTGCACAACAACTGCGCTGTACTCCTGAATCAATCCACCCAACCGACCCCTCAGCGCGGCACCAGGAACGTGCTGTGCGCCTGCTTGGTAAGCGCCGGATCACCCACCGCCGTGGCCGTGATCTCCACGCCGTGCGAGCCAGGGCCGGCCGCGCCATAGGGCGCCTGCAGCCGCACCACGACCCAGCGGTCCTGGGCCGCGCCCACGTCCACCTCGGTCTCCGAAGCCACGCGCAGGCCTTCGATGCCCGAGGCCGACAGCACATAGCGCTGGTCCTGCTCCGTGGCATTGCCGATCTGCACGCGGTAGATGTTCTCGATCTGGCCGCCGGCCACGATGCGCGAAAGCGTGCCCCGGTCGCGCACCACGTCCACCTTCAGCGGCGTGCGCAGCGCTAGGCTGGCCACCATGGCCGTGGAGATGGCCACCAGCGCCGTGCCGTAGATGAGCACGCGCGGGCGGAAGATGCGGCGCACCAGCTCGCTCTGGCGCCAGCCCCGGGCCACGCCGTTCTGCGTGGACAGGCGGATCAGCCCGCGCGGGTAATGCATGCGGTCCATGACGCTGTTGCAGGCGTCGATGCACAGGCCGCAGCCGATGCACTCGTACTGCAGGCCGTCGCGTATGTCGATGCCCACCGGGCAGACCTGCACGCACAGCGTGCAGTCGATGCAGTCGCCAAGCCCCTGGGCCCGGTAGTCCACCCCCTTGTGGCGCGGGCCGCGCGATTCGCCGCGTGCGGTGTCGTAGGTGACGACCAGGGTGTCCTTGTCGAACATGGCGCTCTGGAAGCGCGCATAGGGGCACATGTGCTTGCAGACCTGCTCGCGCAGGAAGCCCGCGTTGCCGTAGGTGGCCAGCGCATAGAACAGCACCCAGAAGATCTGCCATGCGCCGGTCAGCGCCAGCACCTCGGGCAGCAGGCTGCGGATGGGCACGAAGTAGCCGACGAAGGTCAGCCCCGTCCACAGCGAGATCAGCAGCCACAGCGCATGCTTGCCGCCGCGCCGCGCGATCTTCTCCGCGCTCCAGCCGCTGCCGTCCAGCCGCAGCCGTGCGCTGCGGTCGCCCTCCAGCCGGCGCTCCACCCACATGAACAGCTCGGTGTAGACCGTCTGCGGGCAGGAAAAGCCGCACCACAGCCGCCCGGCCACCGTGGTGAACAGGAACAGCGCCAGTGCCGAGACGATGAGCAGCACCGCCAGGTAGATGAAGTCCTGCGGATACAGCAGCCAGCCGAAGACGTAGAAGCGCCGCTGCTCCAGGTCGAACAGCAGGGCCTGCCGGCCATGGATCTGCAGCCAGGGAATGCCATAGAAGAACAGCTGCGTGAGCCAGACCATGGCCCAGCGCCAATGGGTGAAGCGCCCCGTGATGGAGCGCGGCTGGATCTTCCTGCGCGATTCGAACAGCGGGGATTCCGCGCTGGCATCGGCGATGGGAATCACCTTGCGTGGCGCGGGCCGCGGCCGGGGGGCTGCGGCGGTTTCATCGGGAAGCGGTTTCGGTCGTTCTGACATGCGGGGCCTTCGCCCCGGCCGGTGCGCCCTTGATGCGGGCTTGTCATGAATTGCCGGGGACTGCCTGGACTATGCCCAGCGCCCTGCCCCGGCGGTAGCAGCAGATGCAGCGGATTCGACCGTATCAGATGGCGGGTCAGGCCTGCGGCGAGCGCAGCGCCGCAACGGCAAGCCGCAGCCCCCACAGCACCAGGCACAGACCCAGCAGCGCCGTCAGCGTGCCGATGCGCACATCGGCCTGGAGCACGCCCCAGCGGCTGAAGATCTCCGTCCAGTCATGGTCGCCCCCGCCCACCAGGGGCAGCACCTGGGCGCGCGCGTCCTTCATGTAGTGGGCCACGTTCATGAGGCTCTCTCCCAGCCACATCAGCGCGGCAATCCAGCCCGTGCGCTGGCCCTGCCTGTGGAAATGGCGCATGAACAGGGCCGGGAACAGCAGCTGGAACAGCGTGCCGCCGTAGACCGAGAGATGCTGCGAGAACAGGGCCACCAGCGGATGCCCGGCTTCGTGCAGTGCCAGGTTGGCATTGTCCAGCAGCAGCCAGTGACCCTGGCTGAAGAAGTGGCCCCAGATGATCCAGGCGGCAAAGGCCGTCAGCGCGATGGCGGCAGGCCGGGTGACCGGCTGCCACTCGATCTGCCCGTCCAGCGCATCGCCGCGCTTCATCGCGCCTGCCCTGCAGGTTGTGGGTGCGGATGCGGATGCGGATGCGGGTGCGTTTGCGCACCAGGGCAAGGGGCAGGCAGGAAAGGCATGTCGGCAGGATTGGGCTAAGCAGCAATGGCAAGAGGATGGCAGGACTCTGGCCGCGATCTTCCCACGGCTCCCCCGGCTCGCCGGAATGCCGTCCTGCGCCGCCATCCATGCACGCGAGGTTCTGGCACAGTCGGGCATCCGACTCTTCAAGCCAAGGAACGTCCGCACCATGAACCTGCGCCCCCTATTGCATGACCTTGTCCGCCAACATGGCCTGGACCGCAAGGCCGCCGTGCAGCTGTTTGCACTGGCGGGATTCGAGCAGGAACCGGCTGCGCTCAGAACCCGCCTGTGGCCCGTGGTGGCCTTGCTGGGCGCGGCGCTGGGCGGGCTGGGCATCGTGCTGTGGATTGCCGCCAATTGGGAGAGCATGGGCCGCATGCAGCGCTTTGCCCTGCTGCAGGGCTTCGTGCTCGTGATGTGTCTTGGCGCGGCATGGCGCGCGGCGGCGCGCGTGCCGCTGTCGGTGCTGGCGCTGCTGGGCACGGGTGCGCTGTTCGCCTTTTTCGGGCAGACCTACCAGACGGGAGCGGACCCCTGGCAGCTGTTTGCGCTGTGGGCAGCTCTGACCTTGCCGTTGGCCCTGGCGGCGCGCAGCGATGGCGTCTGGGTGCCCTGGGTGGTGGTTGCCATGACGGGCATTGCGCTGTGGGCGCAGGCCCATACGCCGCAGTTCTGGGAAGTGGAGTCGCGCGACCTGGGCGTGCATGCCGTGGCCCTGAGCGCCGCCCTTGCCGTCACCGCGGTCATGGCACCGGCCCTGCGGCGCTTCACGGGCGCGGGGCTGTGGGCCTTGCGCGGCGCGGGCGCGCTGGCGCTGGCGATGATCACCTCCACAGCCGTCAGCGGGCTGTTCCACAGCACGGTGGCGCCGCAGTACCCGCTGGGGCTGGTGCTGCTGGCAGGCGCGGCGGCGCTGGCGGGCCTGCGCAGGCATTTCGACATCTTTTTGCTCAGCGGTGCGGCGCTGGGCCTGAACGTGCTGCTGGTGTGCGGCCTGGTCTATCTGCTGCTGGAAAAACTGGGGGCGGACTTCACGGGCATGCTGCTGCTCGTGGGCCTGGGCGCTGCGTGCCTGCTGGCGGCCACGGTCAGCCTGGTGCTTCGAATGTCACGCAACGCGGAAGGAGGCCTTCAATGAGCCACGAACACGACACTCTGCTGCGCCAGGCCGTGGACCAGGGCATCCTGCCGCCTGCCGCCTTGCAGGACCGCCGCCCTGCCGCCAACGACCGCCATTGGGCGGTGGTGCTGCTCACGGCGCTGGGCGCCTGGCTGGCCCTTCTGCCCTTGCTGATTCTGTTTGCGTTTGCCCTGTCCGACTGGATAGAGCGCGGCGCCGGCACCTATGTGATCGGCGCCATGATGCTGGCCGCAGCCGTGGCCGTGCTGCGCGCCGAGGAGCTGCCCGTCTTCCTGGAGCAACTGGCCCTGCCTGCCATGCTGACCGGCGCCGGCCTGCTGGGCTTTGGCCTGGCGCGCGACCTGTCGGGGCAGGCTGCGGGCGCGATAGGCCTGGCCATTGCGCTGGCCTGCACGGCCGCCATTCCAAGGCCCTGGCTGCGCGTGCTGCTGGGCGCCGCCTGCGCGCTGCTGTTTTGCACCATGCTCTGGCCGGACAACGATCCATCCACCCTGTACGCAGGCCTGCCGACCTGGGTCATCGTGCATGCGGCGCTGCTGCTCTGGATGCTGCTGCTGGCAGCCCAGTGGCGCGCGCTGGGGCAGTCTGCGGCACAGACCCGCATGGCGGCGGCGATGGAGCCCTTTGCCACGGGCTGGCTGCTGGCGGTGCTGGCTGGCCTGGCCTTTCTGTCCGGCAGGAGCTTCATGGTGGCCGGCGTGCTGGGCGGCGGCCTGGCGGGCGAGCTGGCGCAGGAAGCCGCCCCGAACATCTCCATGGGCGTTCTGACGCAGGCCGGCTCGGCCGTGCTGGCCCTGGCAGCCGCCTGGTTCGCCCAGCGCGCGTGGCCCACGCTGCGGCAGCCGCGCGCCGCCGTGGCTGCCGTGGTGCTGGCCGTGCTGAGTGCCTTCCTGCCCTGGCTGGGCGCCTGCCTGCTGGCGCTGGCGGTGACCGGCACCAGCGGACGCTGGCGGCAGGCCGCAGCGGCCGCCCTGGCTGCGGCCTGGATCGTGGGCAGCTTCTACTACCAGCTGGCCTGGCCACTGGCCACCAAGGCCCTGGTGCTGGCCGGCTGCGGCGCCTTGCTGGGCCTGCTGGCCTGGGCAGGGCCGCGCGCCGCAGCCCTGCCAGGCAGCGCGGAGACCGCCGCCGCATCGGGCGCCGCGCCCCTGCAGCGCTGGGCGCCGTGGCTGGTGGTGCTGACGGCGGCCTGCACGCTGGCGGTGGCCAATATCGGCATTGCGCAGAAGGAACGCACCATCGCCCAGGGCCGCAAGGTGTTCGTGGAACTGGCGCCGGTGGACCCGCGCTCCCTGATGCAGGGCGACTACATGCGCCTGAACTTCCGCCTGCCTTCCGAGGACAGGGACGTAGAGAAAGAGAACCTGCGCAGCGGACGCCTCTACGCCATCGGCAAGCTCGATGAGCAGGGCGTGGTGCAGTGGCTGCGCACCGGCACGGCCAGCGAGCCGCTGGCGCCCGGCGAGCAGCGCTTTGAACTCACCCCGCGCGGCGGCCGGTGGACGCTGGTGACCGATGCCTGGTACTTCCGCGAAGGCGATGGCCAGCGCTGGGAGCAGGCCCGCTACGGCGAGTTCCGCGTGGAACCCGACGGGCGTGCGCTGCTGGTGGGCATGGCTGACGCGCAACTGCGCCCCATCGTGCCCTGAGCGCACCACGCAAATCACTCGAAACTGTCGCCCTCGGCCAGCGGCGCATGCCGGTAGCTGGCCGGCGTGCGGCTGAGCTTGACGGGCGCGCCCAGGCCCCGGTAGCCGCCCTCCATCTCCACCACCATCTCGCGGTGCAGGGTATGCGGGTGGTTGAGCGCCGCGTCCACGCCCAGCACGGGCGCGGCGGGCACGCCGATGGCCATCAGCGCATCGGCCAGCGCGGGACCGTCGCAGGACTGCAGGGCCTGCTCCAGCAGCGGCTTGAGCGCATCGCGGTGGTGGGAACGCTGGCCGGCCGTGGCAAAGCGCTCGTCGGCCACCAGCTGCGGGCATCCCAGGTGCTCGCACAGCAGGCGGAACTGGCGGTCGTTGCCCACGGCCAGGAAGACCGGCGTGGTGCCCGTGGCAAAGCTGTCGTAGGGATAGATGTTGGGATGGGCATTGCCCGAGCGCCCCGGCGTCCTGCCGCTCATGAACCAGTTGCCCGCATGCGGATGCAGCAGCGAGATGCCGCTGTCGTACAGCGAGACATCGACCAGCTGGCCCAGGCCGCTGCGCTGGCGCTCCTGCAGCGCCAGCAGCACGCCGATGACGCCGTTCATGCCCGTGACCATGTCCACCACGGGCAGGCCCACGCGCAGTGGATCGCCGCCGGCCTCGCCGTTGACGCTCATCAGCCCCGTCATGGCCTGGATGGCCGCGTCATAGCCGGGCCAGGCGCCCAGCGGGCCATCGGCACCGAAGCCGCTGACGCGGCACCAGATGAGGCGCGGAAAGCGCTCGCGCAGCTGCTCCCAGCCTATGCCCCACTTTTCCATGGTGCCGATCTTGAAGTTCTCCACCACCACGTCGGCCTGCTCCATCAGCGCCAGCACGGCCTGCTGGCCTTCGGGCTGGGACAGGTCCAGGAACTGCAGCCGCTTGTTGCGGTTCAGGCCCCGGTAGTAGGAGGACACACCGTCCTGGAACGGCGGCCCCCAGGCGCGCGTATCGTCGCCCTGCGGCGGCTCCACCTTGAGAACGTCGGCGCCGTGGTCGCCCAGGATCTGGCCGCACAGCGGGCCACCAAGAATGCGGGAGAGGTCGAGGACACGGATGCCCTGGAGGGCACCATTGGCTCTACTCATAAAGTTTCTTTCTTCATTGGCACAAGGTGCAAGACTGGCGTGTTTCAAGCCACTGGGGCGCCCAGCAAGGGCCGCCCCGCAGCGAAGGCGCCGTCCCACTCCCGCGTGCGAGAGAGGGGGAAGCGGCGTAGCCGCTCAGGGGGTGTTCTCCATCTGTTCAGTCGAGCTTCGCGCCCGATGCATCGACCACGGCCTTCCACTTGGTCACTTCCTGCGCGATGAAGGTCGACAGCCCCGCTGGCGACAGATCCGATGCCGGCTCCAGCCCCTGGTCGGCAAAGGTCTTGCGGATGCGCTCGCTGCTCAGGGCCTTGCGGAAGGCCGCGTTCAGCGTCTCGATGCGGTCGGCCGGCGTGCCGGCCGGTGCCACCACGCCGAAGAACACGCTCACGTCGTAGCCGGGCAGGCCCTGCTCGGCGATGGTGGGGATGTCGGGCATGGCCTGGGAGCGCTTTTCCGTGGCCACGCCAATGGCCTTGAACTTGCCGGCCTTGATGTAGGGCATGGCGGTGAGGATGTCGGTGAAGGTCATGTTCACCTGCCCCGCCAGCAGGTCGTTGAGCGCCGGGCCCGTGCCCTTGTACGGGATGTGCTGCAGCGAGGTGCCGGCCATCTTGTTGAACAGCACGCCGGCCAGGTGCGAGGAAGCGCCGTTGCCCGAGGACGCATAGTCCAGGCTGCCCGGCTTGGCCTTGTCCTGCGCAATCAGCTCCTGCACGGTGGTGGCCTTGGTGGCCGGGTTGACCACCAGCACATTGGGCAGGTGTCCCACGCGGATGATGGGCGCGAAGCTGGTCTGCGGGTCGTAGTTGATCTTGCGGTACAGGTGCTTGTTGATGGCCAGCGGCCCCGAGGTGCCGAACATGATGGTGTAGCCGTCGGGCCTGGCGCGGGCCACGAAGTCGGCGCCGATGTTGCCGCCCGCACCGGCCTTGTTCTCCACGATCACGCTCTGGCCCAGCGTCTCGGTCAGCGATATCGCCAGCGTGCGGGCCATGGCGTCCGTGGGCCCGCCGGGCGGGAAGGGAACGACGAAGCTGATGGGCCGCTCGGGAAAGCGCTCGGCCAGGGCGGCGGCCGGCAGCGCGGCGGTGGCGGCGAGCGCACAGGCCCACAGGAATCGGCATTTCTGGAAGGATGGCTTCTGGTCAGTGCAAGGCATGGTGTTTGTCTCCGGTACTTGTGCGGTCATCCCTGTGGACGGGATGTGTGTTCTGGGTCGGTGCGCTCGATGGGCTCAGCGTGTCCAGCCTTCGGGCAGGTCGCCTGCCGCCAGCGGGTCGCGCGGCAGCACGCGGTGCAGCAGCACCAGCTGGGCCCAGCGCATGCGTTCGGCGCTGCGTGTGCAAGAGGCCTCCCAGGCCATGGCCGTGGCCGTGAAGCAGTGGTACAGGCCCGAGGCGGCGGCGCGCGCCAGGCGGTCACCGCCCTCCTCGGCCGCGCGCAGGGCCAGGGCCGCAGCCTTGTCCATGCTGGCCGACAGCGCGGCCTTGAAGTCCGTGGCCGCCTCGGTCTGGGCCAGCAGCTGGGCCGCGTGGTCGCGCAGCACGGGCAGCGAGCCTTCGCGCTTGATGGCGCGGATCACGTCCAGCGCCACGATGTTGCTGGTGCCTTCCCAGATCGATCCCAGGTGGGAGTCGCGCACCAGGCGCGGGTCGCTCCACTCCTCGATGTAGCCGCATCCGCCGCGCACTTCCATGGCGTCGCCCGTGACCTTGCGCGCGTCGCGGCAGGCGCGGAACTTGATCATGGGCGTGAGGATGCGCAGCAGCGCGTAGGCGCCGTCTTCGCCTGCGTCCGAACGCTGCAGCGCCTGGGCCGTCTGCAGCACCATGGTGCGGGCCTGCTCGGAGTAGATGCGCAGCTTGTCGAGCTGGCGCTGCATCAGCGGCATGTCCTGCAGGGCCTTGCCGAAGGCGCGGCGCTCGCGCGCCACGTACTCGGCCTCGGCCACGGCACGGCGCATCAGCCCGGCCGAGCGCACGCCGTTGGACAGGCGCGAGTTGTTCACCATGTCGGCCATCTGCACGAAGCCCCGGCCCTGCTCGCCCACCAGGTAGGCGACGGCGCCGTCGAGCACGATCTCGCCGCTGGCCATGGAGCGCGTGCCCAGCTTGTGCTTGAGGCGCACGATGCGGTAGTGGTTGGCCGAGCCGTCATCGAGCCGGCGCGGCAGCAGGAACAGCGAGATGCCCTTCATGCCCGCCGGCGCGCCTTCCACGCGCGCCAGCACCATGGCGAAGTCGGCATCGGGGTTGGAGCAGAACCACTTGTCGCCCGACAGGCGCCAGCTGCCGTCGGCGGCCGGGCGGGCCAGCGTCTGGGTGTTGGAGATGTCGGAGCCGGCAGCCTGCTCGGTCATGAACATGGCGCCCTGGGCCTGGTCCTCGAAGCGCAGCTGCGTCATACGCGGCCAGTACTTCTCGACCAGGGCCGGCTCGCCGTATTTGCGCAGCGTGCGCGCCAGCGAGTCCGTCATGGACAGCGGGCAGCACAGGCCGAACTCGGCCTGCACGAACAGATAGGTCAGCGCGTACTTGGCCAGCGGCGGCAGCTTGCCATCCCAGCCCAGCACGCCCGTGCGGTGCGACATGACGGCCAGGCCGAACTCGCCATAGGCAATGCGCTCCATCTCCACATAGGCCGGGTGCTTGACGATGCGCTGCGCATCGCGCCCCGTGCGGTCGCGGTGCTCCAGCTCGGGCGGGTTGCGGTCGGCGGTCAGCGCCCATTCATCGATCTCGCGGCCGGCCAGGGCGCCCATGCGCTCCAGATGGGGCTGCAGGTGCGCGTTCACCTCGGGCGGCAGGTACAGCGCCAGCAGCGGCTGCAACTGGGAATCGGTGGTGTACAGGTTGCTGCCGTGGCGGTCGGGCACGGCCTGGAAAGCCTGGGCGGGGGAAGACTGCATGGCGGCCAGCGCCTGCGGTTCGGGGTTCATGGTCTGTCTCCTGTGCGGGAACCGGGCCCGGGCGCATGGGCTCCGGGTCTTGGGGATGCCCCCATTCTTGGAAACAGTTCTATTCGAGTCAAATATCGATAACGTATTGATCAATAGTCAAAACGGATAGAACGCCATGGAGCTGAGACAACTGAGGTACTTTCTGGTGCTGGCCGAGGAGCTGCACTTCAGCCGCGCAGCCCAGCGCCTGTCCATCTCCCAGCCGCCGCTGAGCGTGGCCATCCGCCAGCTGGAGGAAGAGTTGGGCGCCCAGCTGTTCGAGCGCACCAGCAAGGAGGTGCGGCTCACGGCCGCCGGCAAGCACCTGCGCGTGCAGGCCCAGGACATCATGGAACAGGCCCAGCGCGTGCGCCAGGACATGCGCGCCATCGCCGACGGCGTGCAGGGCCGCATCCGGCTGGGCTTTGTGGGTTCGGCCATCTACCGCGGGCTGCCCGAGGCGCTGGAGAGCTTTCGCGCCCGGCACCCGCTGGTGCGCATCGACATGCTGGAGCTCAACAGCGCAGAGCAGATCGCCTCCCTGCAGCAGGAGCGGCTGGACCTGGGCCTGCTGCACGCCACGCGCCCCGCGCCCGGCCTGCAATCACACACCCTGGTGAGCGAGCCCTTCATGGCCTGCCTGCCCGCAGGCCATGCGCTGGCCGGCCAGCGCACGCTGCAGGTGCGCCAGCTGGCGGGCGAGCGCATGGTGCTGTTCTCGCGCCAGGTCTCGCCCGACTACCACCAGCAGATCTGGCAGATCTGCCAGAGCGAGGGCTTCACGCCCGACCTGCACCACGAGGTGCGGCACTGGCTGTCGGTGCTGTCCATGGTGTCGCTGGGCCAGGGCGTGTCCCTGGTTCCGTCCTGCCTGCAGCGCGTGGGCTTTCCGGGGCTGGCCTTCGTGCCCATCCAGGGCCGGCACCCGCAGTCGCAGATGCAGGCCATGTGGCACCCGGGCCATGTGCAGCCCCTGGTCGAATCGCTGCTGGCCCACCTGCGCGACAGCGTGGGCAGGCTGGGGCAGCAGCCATAAACGCCACACCCTTGCTCAGTTCACTCTGTCCCAAACTGGCGTGGCCCAAAAGCGAGGGACACCGAGCAAGGGTCGCCCCGCCGCCAGGGTGTCGCCCCCCTTTGCAGGGGGAAGCCGCATAGCGGCTCAGGGGGTTTCCAACTTCATTCAAGGAGCTGCCTGAGAACGTACGGCAGGATGCCGCCGTGCCGGTAGTAGTCCACCTCGATGGGCGTGTCGATGCGCAGCTTGACCACCACGGTCTGCTTGCTGCCATCGGCACGCGTGATCACCAGCTGGGCCTCGCTTTGCGGTGCCAGGTCGGCGGCGGGAATCACTTCCACGAACTCCTCGCCCGTCAGGCCCAAGGTCTGCCAGCTGTCCGTGCCCAGGAACTGCAGCGGCAACACGCCCATGCCCACCAGGTTGGAACGGTGGATGCGCTCGAAGCTGCGCGCCACCACGGCCTTGATGCCCAGCAGCTGCGTGCCCTTGGCGGCCCAGTCGCGGCTCGATCCCGTGCCGTATTCCTCGCCCGCGAAAATCACGGTGGCACGACCCTCGGCCTGGTACTTCATGGCCGCGTCGTAGATGGGCATCTTGGTGACCTGGCCCGTGCCGTCGCGGTACAGCGTCAGGCCGCCCTCCTCGCGCGAGCCATCGGCCTGCGCCGGAATCATCAGGTTCTTGATGCGCACGTTGGCAAAGGTGCCGCGCATCATCACCTCATGGTTGCCGCGCCGCGAGCCGTAGCTGTTGAAGTCGGCCTTTTGCACGCCATGGGCCAGCAGCCACTGGCCTGCGGGCGAGCTTTCCTTGATGGAGCCGGCAGGCGAGATGTGGTCGGTGGTGATGGAGTCGCCGAACAGCGCCATCACGCGCGCGCCGTGCACCACGTAGGGGTTGGAGCCTTCGGCACCGGTGGCGGGCGCGTCCAGCTGGAGCCGGAAATCATCGAAGAACGGCGGCTCGGCAATGTAGGTGCTCTCGGGCCAGGTATAGGTGGCGCCCGTCACGCCGTGGATCTTTTCCCAGAGCTTGCCGGGCTCGGAGCGCACCTTCTCGTAGTTCTCGCGGAAGGCCTTGCCGTTCATGGCGTACTTCATCAGCGCGTGGATCTCTTCGCTGGTCGGCCAGATGTCGCCCAGGTAGATGTCACGGCCGTTCTTGCCCTGGCCCACGGGCTCGGTCATCAGGTCGCGGCGCACCGTGCCGGCAATGGCATAGGCCACGACCAGGGGCGGGCTGGCCAGGAAGTTGGCCTTGATGTTGGGGTGGATGCGCGCCTCGAAGTTGCGGTTGCCCGACAGCACGGCCGCGCAGACCAGGTCGTTGCTGGTGATGGCCTCGTTGAGCTCCGGCGTGAGGTCGCCCGCGTTGCCGATGCAGGTGGTGCAGCCGTAGCCGGCCAGCGCAAAGCCCAGCTTTTCCAGGTAGGGCAGCAGGCCGGCTTCAGTCAAATACTCGGTCACCACGCGCGAGCCCGGCGCCAGAGAGGTCTTGATGTGCGGCTGCACCGTGAGCCCGGCCTTCACCGCCTTCTTGGCCAGCAGGCCGGCGGCCAGCATCACGCTGGGGTTGGAGGTGTTGGTGCAGCTGGTGATGGCGGCAATCAGCACGTCGCCGTTGGCGATGCTCAGGCGCTTGGGCGGCGTGGGGGCATCGACCGGTGCCTCGCTGTGGGCGGCCTCCAGCTTGGGCTTGTTGGCCTCCATCTCGGCCAGCGAGCGCTGCGCGCCGGGCGGATGGGCCGGCGTCTCGGGCGCCACCTCGCCCTCGCCGCCACCGCCTACGCGAAAGCTCCGGCCCAGCCGTTCCATCGGCTGGTTGAACCCGTTGTGCGCCGCAGGGGCGCTGAACAGCTCATCGAACTTGGACGACACATTGCCCAGCTCGATGCGGTCCTGCGGGCGCTTGGGTCCGGCCAGGCTGGGCGCCACCGTGCCCAGGTCCAGACGCACCACATGCGAGTAGTCGATCTCGCCGGCGGCCGGCACGCCGAACAGTTCCTGCGCGCGGAAATAGCCCTCGAAGGCCTCGATCTCGGCCTTGCTGCGGCCCGTGCCTCTGAAGTAGTCGATGGTTTTTTCATCGACGGGGAAAAAGCCCATGGTGGCGCCGTACTCGGGCGCCATGTTGCCGATGGTGGCGCGGTCGGGCAGCGCCAGGGTGCGCGTGCCTTCGCCGAAGAACTCCACGAACTTGCCCACCACCTTCTCGCGGCGCAGGATCTCGGTCACCGACAGCACCAGGTCGGTGGCCGTCACGCCCTCGCGCAGCTGGCCCGACAGCTCGAAGCCCACCACATCGGGCGTGAGGAAGTACACGGGCTGGCCCAGCATGGCCGCCTCGGCCTCGATGCCGCCCACGCCCCAGCCCACCACGCCGATGCCGTTGATCATGGTCGTGTGGCTGTCCGTGCCCACCAGGGTGTCGGGGTAGTGCACGCCGTCCTTGGTCTTGTGCACGCCGCGCGCCAGGTACTCCAGGTTCACCTGGTGGACGATGCCGAAGCCCGGCGGCACCACGCCGAAGGTGTCGAAGGCCTGCATGCCCCACTTCATGAACTGGTAGCGCTCCTTGTTGCGCTGGAACTCCAGCTTCATGTTCAGGTCCAGCGCCTTCTTGGTGCCGAAGTAGTCCACCATGATGGAGTGGTCCACCACCAGGTCCACGGGCACCAGCGGCTCGATGGACTTGGGCTTCTTGCCCAGCCTGGCGGCAGTGCTGCGCATGGCGGCCAGGTCGGCCAGCAGCGGCACGCCCGTGAAATCCTGCAGCACCACGCGCGATACCACGAAGGGGATCTCGTCCACGCGCTCGGCCTGGGGCTTCCAGTTCGCCAGCTGCTCCACATGCTCGCGCGTCACCTTGTTGCCATCGCAGTTGCGCAGCACGGACTCCAGCACGATGCGCAACGACACGGGCAATCGCCGGACCTGTGGATATTGCCTTGCCAGTTCAGGCAGGGAGAAGAACTTGCCCTTCTTGCCCCCCGCCGCAGCAAAGGACTTGAGGGTGTTTTCATATTCGTGGCGCATCGTGAGACTCCTGGATGAAACTCTGGGAAGGCACATGCGCGCCGCCTTTTCCGGGCTGCTGGGCATGCACCAAGACTCTGATTTCCATTGTGCCCAGAAGTGCCCGCGGATGCTGTGGTCCATTGGCGATAGTCACACGCGGACAACGCTGTCCGCGCGGCAAAAGCGACAGGCTTTCACGGGGCTGTCATCGAACCGGCCAGCGAAGCCCTGCTGCGCCACAACCCCGCGCACTGCAGATCGCCCAGTGCCACGCCGATGGCCGCCTGGCCCAGCACCCATGCCCAGCCTGCGGGCGCAGGCTCCAGCACGCCGCTGTACAGCACAACCCCGCAGGCCAGGGCCCAGCCGAAGTTGCCAAACACGGCAATGGCCACCAGCCCCCTGCTGCGCGGCATGCGGCACGCGCCCCAGCCAGCCACGCAGGCCCAGGCCAGCAAGAAGCACCCCGTGCCCAGCAGCAGCGCCTGCGGCAAGCCCGTTGAAACGGCCAAGGGCTGCGAAAAAGCCAGCTGCACCGCACCGGCCGCGGCGCAGCAGATGGCGTCGGCCCACAGGGTGCGGGGCAGGAAACGGGCATGGGAAAACATCGGCATCAGCACTCCTTGTGGATTGCCGGGCATGCACCTCGCAAGCCGGCCCCACCGATGCTCCGCCGCCACCGCACCCGAGTCCATGACCTGCCAGGTCATGCCAGCCCCGCTGGAGCAACTCCAGTCGCTATGCCACAATCCGCACCAGCCCCCTGTCACGGGGCCGGTGCTTGAAAACGCCTTTGAAGAATAGCGGAGCGGCCTCCCCGATAGCGAGGCCTTGTCACGTCTGATTTGCTTGGATCGTGGGCGCTTGCCTGCATCCGAACGGTTTGGGACGGGATGGGGCTCACCGCAAGGCTGCCCGCACGACTATTCTCGTGTTTTCAACATCCCGTCCACCATTGCTGTGCTTGAAAACCCGGCCTGGTGGTTCAGTCTCGAATAGGAGCACGGAACCATGTACATCGCATCCCTCTCGATGGCCCGCCTCACCTTTGCACGGAGAGCCGAGCCATGACACCCAGACCCCCACCAAGCGCCGAGCATTTCACCCAGGTCGTGACCGAGGTGGACCGCCTGGTGCAGCAAGGCTGTGCCGAGATCTCGGCACTCTCCCGCATGGCCCTGCTGTGGCTGGAAACGCCCGAAACCAGCAACCGCCTGGACGTGCTCGCCAGCGCCCTGCGCACCATCCGCAACAGCGCCGACATGCTGGCCAGCGAAACCGGCGGCGAAGTCGTCGCCGTGGGCTGCTCCCACTACGTCAAAAGCAGCACAGCCCCCTGAACCGGGCCCAGCGCAGCGAAGGCCCGCACCAGCTCCCCGTATGCCAGCGCCTGCGTCGGGCCGCCTGCTGGGTTGCAGTCCTGCCGAAGGACAGGACTGCCTCGTGATCTGACTCGCCGTGATTGTCTGAACGGAGCGCGCAGCGCGAAGTGAGTTTCACGGCGAACCCCGCAGGCGGCCCGACGCAGGTTGCCCCGCAGCGCAGCGAAGGGGTCGCGGGCATCCGGGTTGTACGTGTCAAGGACATGGGTAACAACTCAGCTCACAGACATGGGTAACACTTCAAGCTCACATAGTCCTTCTGGGGTCCTCGCACATCCTCTTCGTTGAAGCAGCCCAGTCGCACCGGCCCCAGATACACATCCCACTGGCCAGCGGCCACCTCCTGCATCCCGATCCACTGCCCCGCCAGCAGGTAGCCGATGTA
>JAAIGE0100788772.1_pt1 | contig 91644 bp, 88 predicted proteins | sample 6487951 | NCBI WGS metagenome assembly JAAIGE01 (sample SAMN13974128, study PRJNA590717) | phyllosphere metagenome | biome: tomato field; feature: multiple bacterial spot infested tomato fields; material: tomato leaves; isolation source: leaves from tomato fields | host: Solanum lycopersicum ...
CTTCACCAAGAACTGGGTAGCCGAATACGAAGCGGGCCTGCCGAACTACAACAAGTTCAAGCAGGCCGACCTGGAGCACCCGATCGAGAAGGTAGGCAAGGAACTGCGCGCCAAGATGGTCTGGTTGCAAGGACAGGCCGCGTAACCACGCGGCCTCCCCCACCCGCTTTGCAAGGTTCCCCCATGAACTCTTCCACACACCGCAGCGCGCCAGCCAACGGCGCGCGCTGGCTGACCCAGGCGCTGGAGGCCGAAGGCGTCCGCACGCTGTTCGGTTATCCCGGCGGCACCATCATGCCGTTCTACGACGCGCTGGTGGATTCTTCGCTGAAGCACATCCTGGTACGTCATGAGCAGGGCGCGGCGCTGGCTGCCAACGGCTTCGCCCGCGCCAGCAACCAGGTCGGCGTCTGCGTGGCCACTTCCGGCCCGGGCGCCTCCAACCTGGTCACCGGCATCGCCGACGCGATGCTCGATTCGGTCCCGATGGTCTGCATCACCGGCCAGGTCGCCACCCCGCTGCTGGGAACCGATGCCTTCCAGGAACTGGATGTGTTCGGCCTGACCATGCCGATCGTCAAGCACAGCTGGCTGGTGCGCAGCGTCGACGACCTGCCGCGCGTGGTCGCCGATGCCTTCCGCATCGCCCGCGAGGGCCGTCCCGGCCCGGTGCTGATCGACCTGCCCAAGGACGTGCAGCTGGCCGATGCCAGTCATCTCCCGGTGCACGTGCCGAGCAGCGTCGAACCGCCGCCGGCCCCCGCGGAAGCAGCCATCGCCGAAGCCATCGCCGCACTGGCGGCGGCCGAGAAGCCAGTGGTCTACGCCGGTGGTGGCATCGCACTGGGCGATGCAGTGCAGGACCTGCGTGACTTCGTCGAGGCCAGCGCCATCCCCACCGTGATGACCCTGCGCGGACTGGGCGCGCTGCCGGCCAATCACCCGCACTCGCTGGGCATGCTGGGCATGCACGGCACCCGCGCGGCCAACATGGCGGTGCAGGAAAGTGACCTGCTGCTGGTGCTGGGTGCGCGCTTCGATGATCGTGCCACCGGCAAGCTGGCTGAGTTCGCACCGTTCGCCCGCGTCGTCCACATCGACGCCGACGCCTACGAGATCTCCAAGCTGCGCAGCGCCGATGTCGCCGTGCCCGGCAATGTCGGCCACGCCATCCGTGCCCTGCGTGCGGCCTTTCCCTCCCCCAAGGCCCACCAGGACGCGTGGCGCAAGCGCTGCGCGCAGCATCGCGAACGCTTCACCGCACGCTACGACGCACCCGGCCAGCACATCTACGCACCGGCGCTGCTGAAGCGGTTGAGCGAACTGGCGCCGGCCGATGCGGTGATCGCCTGTGACGTTGGACAGCACCAGATGTGGGTCGCCCAGCATTGCCGCTTCAATCACCCACGCAACCACCTGACCAGTGGCGCGCTGGGAACCATGGGCTTCGGCCTGCCAGCGGCGATGGGTGCGCAGTTCGCCTGCCCCGATCGCGCCGTGGTGCTGGTGTCCGGTGACGGCAGCTTCATGATGAACGTGCAGGAGCTGGCGACCATTGCCCGCTGCCGCCTGCCGGTGAAGATCGTGCTGTTGGACAACAGTTCGCTGGGCATGGTGCGGCAGTGGCAGGAACTGTTCTTCGCCGAGCGCTACAGCGAGATCGACCTGTCCGACAACCCGGACTTCGTGGCACTGGCCAAGGTGTTTGGCATCGCCGCGACCCGCATCGATGCACGCGATGACGTCGAAGGTGGGCTGGCCGCGCTGCTGGCCGAACCGGGCCCGGCGCTGCTGCACGTGGCCATCGATGCACGCGCCAACGTGTGGCCGCTGGTGCCGCCGAACACCGCCAACAGCACGATGCTGGAAAGCAACCCCGCCCATGCCCGCCAGGAGATCCCCAATGCAATACCGGCTTGACCTGGTGCTGCACCCGGCCGAAGGAGCGCTGCTGCGCGTGATCGGCATGGCCGAGCGTCGCGGCTTCGCACCGTGCGCGATCAGCGGTGCGCCGGTGGCCGCCGATGATGGTCGCTGGCACCTGCAGCTGGTGGTGGATGGCCAGCGCCCGGCGGAGACGCTGTGCCGGCAGATGGAAAAGATCTACGACTGCGTGTCGGTGCAGATGACCGCACTGGAAGGAGTATCCGCATGAACACCCGTACCGTTTCCAACACGGTGCCGGTACGGAGGCGTCTTCTTCGCCGCCCGTCCCCGCACGCGGTGGTCGCCTGCCCCTCGCTGGTGGTCCATGCCGGGCGCTGACACCAGCAAGGAAAGCGATGTCGGCGATGTAAGCGTCGCCGACGTACTGGCAGCGCAGGCACGCCTGCGCCGCTTCCTGCCGCCCACGCCGCTGCACCATGCCGAGCGCTTCGGCACCTGGTTGAAGCTGGAAAACCTGCAGCGCACCGGCTCCTACAAGGTGCGCGGTGCGCTCAACGCGCTGCTGGCCGGGCGCGAGCGCGGTGACACCCGTCCGGTGATCTGCGCCTCGGCCGGCAACCATGCCCAGGGCGTGGCCTGGGCCGCCTACCGCCTGGACGTACCGGCCATCACCGTGATGCCGCACGGCGCGCCGGCCACCAAGATCGCCGGCGTCGCCCACTGGGGCGCGACCGTGCGCCAGCATGGCAACAGCTATGACGAGGCCTACGCGTTCGCGGTTGAACTGGCGCAGCGCCACGGCTACCGCTTCCTGTCCGCCTTCGACGATGCCGACGTGATCGCCGGCCAGGGCACGGTCGGCATCGAGCTGGCCGCGCACGCGCCGGACGTGGTGATCGTGCCGATCGGCGGCGGCGGGCTGGCCTCCGGCGTTGCGTTGGCGCTGAAGTCGCAGGGCGTACGCGTCGTCGGTGCGCAGGTGGAAGGTGTCGATTCGATGGCACGCGCGATCCGCGGTGACGTGCGCGAGATCGCCCCCGTTGCCTCGCTGGCCGATGGCGTGCGGGTGAAGATCCCCGGCTTCCTGACCCGCCGCCTGTGCACCTCGCTGCTGGACGACGTAGTGATCGTGCGCGAGGCTGAGCTGCGCGAAACCCTGGTCCGCCTGGCGCTGGAAGAACACATCATCGCCGAGGGCGCCGGTGCGCTGGCGTTGGCCGCCGGCCGCCGCGTCGCCGGCCGCCGCAAATGCGCGGTGGTCTCCGGCGGCAACATCGATGCCGGCGTACTGGCCGGCCTGCTCACCGACATCCGCCCACGCCCACCGCGCAAACCGCGGCGACGGCGCAGTGAATCCCCGCGCTCGCCCAGCAAGGCCAGCGCCACCGTTCCCCCCACCTCTTCCCCTTCCCCCCTGCAAGCCGTCACGCCCGCTGTCGAGGAGATTTCCCTGTGACCACCATCGAACGAATTACCACCCCGCGCATCCGCATCTTCGACACCACCCTGCGTGACGGCGAGCAGTCCCCCGGCTGCAGCATGAGCCCGCCGCAGAAGCTGGTGATGGCGCGTGCGCTGGATGAACTGGGCGTGGACATCATCGAGACCGGCTTCCCGGCCAGCTCGCAGTCCGACCGCGAAGCAATGGCCCTGATCGGCCGCGAACTGCGCCGCCCGAGCCTGAGCCTGGCGGTGCTGTCGCGCTGCCTGCAGGCCGACATCGAGACCTCCGCACGTGCCCTGGAGGCCGCTGCCAACCCGCGCCTGCACGTGTTCCTGTCGACCAGCCCGCTGCACCGCGAGCACAAGCTGCGGATGACCCGCGAGCAGGTACTGGAGTCGGTACGCAAGCACGTATCGCTGGCACGTTCGTATATCGACGACGTCGAGTTCTCCGCCGAAGATGCCACCCGCACCGAGCTGGACTACCTGATCGAAGTGTCGCGCGCGGCGATCTCTGCCGGCGCCACCACCATCAACCTGCCCGATACCGTGGGCTTCACCACGCCGGAAGAGATCCGTGCGATGTTCCAGCAGGTGATTGCTGGCGTGGCCGATGTGCCAAACGCGGCCAACGTGATCTTCAGCGCGCACTGCCACAACGACCTGGGCCTGGCCGTGGCCAACTCGCTGGCCGCCATCGAAGGCGGCGCACGCCAGGTCGAGTGCACCGTCAACGGCATCGGCGAACGTGCTGGCAACTGTTCGCTGGAAGAGATCGCGATGGTGCTGAAGGTGCGCCAGGCCTTCTACGAGCAGGACAGTTCGATCAACACCCCGCGCATCGTCGGCACCTCGCAGCTGCTGCAGCGCCTGGTCGGCATGCCGGTACAGCGCAACAAGGCCATCGTCGGCGCCAACGCGTTCGCACACGAATCGGGCATCCACCAGCACGGCATGCTGCGCCACCGCGGCACCTACGAAATCATGCGTCCGGAAGACGTGGGCTGGGAGGATTCGCAGATGGTGCTGGGCCGCCACAGTGGCCGCGCCGCCGTCGAAGCGCGCCTGCGTGCGCTGGGCTTCTGGCTGGACGAAGACGAACTGAAGCTGGTGTTCGAGCAGTTCAAGGGCCTGTGCGAGCAGCAGCGCGTGGTCACCGATGCCGACCTGCAGACGCTGATGCAGGGCGGTTCCACCACGCAGGGCTATCGCCTGGCGTCGATGACCATCAGCGACGTCGGCAGCCGCGCCAATGCACTGGTCGAGCTGTCCGACCCGGACGGCAACCGCGTGGCCGAGACCGCGCAGGGCGACGGCCCGGTCGATGCGCTGTTCGGCGCCTTGTCTGCCGCCACCGGCGTACAGCTGATGCTGGACAGCTACCACGTGCACAGCGTCGGCATCGGCGCCGATGCGCGCGGCGAAGCCAACCTGAGCGTACGCCACGAAGGCGTGGAGTACGACGGCACCGGCACCAGCAAGGACATCATCGAAGCCTCCGCGCTGGCCTGGCTGGACGTGGCCAACCGCCTGCTGCGCCAGCGCCAGGCCAGCGCCCCCAGCAGCACCGACGTTGCCGCCCCCGCCACCGCCTGAGGAACCCGACATGAGCGCCTTCGACACCACGGCACTGCCCGCAGGGCAGCACTGGAATGCCCAGGATTATGCAATCGACGCCGGCTTCGTGCCGCTGCTCGGCGGTGCGGTATCGCGCCTGCTCGACCCGCGCGCCGGTGAACGCATCCTCGACCTGGGCTGTGGCGACGGCGTGCTCAGCACTGAGTTGGCGCTCAGCGGTGCGCGCATCCACGGTGTGGATGCTTCGCCGGAGCTGGTGATCGCCGCACGTGCACGCGGCGTCGATGCGCAGGTGATGGACGGCCACGCGCTGTCGTTCGACAGTGAGTTCGATGCGGTGTTCAGCAACGCGGCACTGCATTGGATGAGCAACCCCGACCGGGTGATGGAAGGTGTGCGCCGCGCACTGCGCCCGGGCGGCCGCTTCGTTGCCGAGTTCGGCGGCCATGGCAACGTGGCCACGATCATTGCCGCGGTGCAGGCCGCACGCGTGGCCCATGGCCACGGCGCCAGCGCATTCCAGTGGTACTTCCCTACTGCCGACGCCTATGCCGACCGCCTGCGCCAGCATGGCTTCCAGGTTCAACTGATCGAGTGCACGCCGCGCCCGACCGCACTGCCGACCGGCGTGGCCGGCTGGCTGCGGGTGTTCGCTGCGCCACTGCTGGACGATCTGCCGGCGGAGGCACGCGCCACCGTGCGCGAGGCCGCTGCCGCCCTGCTGGCCGAGCTGCCGCGCGATGCCGCCGGCCAGCCGCTGGCCGACTATGTGCGGTTGCGGGTACTTGCCCGTCGCCGCTGACGTGATCCATTCGTTATCTTTTCCGATGTTCGCAACTTCGTACTTCTGCCAGGCACACGCATGACTTCCGCACCCCGCACCCTGTACGACAAACTGTGGGACGCCCACGTGGTTGTCCCCGAATCCGACAGCGCGCCCGCCGTGCTGTACATCGACCTGCACCTGATCCACGAGGTGACCTCGCCGCAGGCATTCACCGAGCTGCGCGAGCGCGGCCTGGCTCCGCGCCGACCGGATCGCACCAAGGCGACGATGGACCACTCCACGCCGACCCTGCCGGCTGCAGCCGACGGCAAGCTGCCCTATGCCAGCGCCGCCTCCGAAGCCCAGGTCGCCACGCTGGCGCGCAACTGCGCCGAGCACGGCATCGAACTGTTCGACATGGCCTCGGACAATCGCGGCATCGTTCATGTGATCGCCCCTGAACAGGGTTTCACCCAGCCGGGCATGACCATCGTCTGTGGTGACAGCCATACCTCCACCCACGGTGCATTCGGTTCGCTGGCCTTCGGCATCGGCACCAGTGAAGTCGGCCACGTACTGGCCACGCAGTGCCTGCTGCAGCGCAAGGCGAAGACCCTGGCGATCAGCGTCGATGGCACCCTGGCACCCGGCGTTGGTGCCAAGGACGTGGTCCTGCACATCATCGGCGTGATCGGCGTCAACGGCGGCACCGGCCACGTGATCGAGTTCCGTGGCAGCACCATCGAAGCGATGGACATGGAACAGCGCATGACCCTGTGCAACATGTCGATCGAGGCGGGCGCGCGCGCCGGCATGGTCGCGCCGGACCAGGTGACGTTCGATTTCGTCGCCGCCACCCCGCGCGGCCCCAAGGGTGCCGACTTCGAGGCGGCCGTCGCACGCTGGACGCAACTGCGCAGCGACGAAGGCGCGCGCTTCGACAGCGAGGTGCATATCGACGCCGCCGATATCCGCCCGACGCTGACCTGGGGCACCCATCCCGGCACCGCCATCGCGGTGGATGCACCGATTCCCGCTGCCAACGACGCCGCTGCGCAGAAGGGCCTGGACTACATGCACTTCGAGGCAGGCAAGGCGCTGGCCGGCACGCCGGTGGACGTAGTCTTCGTCGGCTCGTGCACCAATGGCCGCCTGAGCGACATGCGCGAAGTGGCGCAGGTGCTGCGCGGTCGTCGCGTCGCTGAGCGCGTGCGCATGCTGGTGGTGCCGGGCTCGGAGATCGTCAAGCGCGAAGCCGAGGCCGAAGGCATCCACGAGATCGTGCGTGCCGCCGGTGCCGAATGGCGCGAGCCGGGCTGCTCGATGTGCATCGCCATGAACGGCGATCTGGTCGCCCCCGGCCAACTGGCCGTGAGCACCAGCAACCGCAACTTCGAAGGCCGTCAGGGCCCCGGTTCCCGCACCCTGCTGGCCTCGCCGATGACTGCGGCGTGGGCCGCCGTGCAGGGGCAAGTCGCCGACACCCGCGAACTGTTCGCCCAGGAGGTGGCGTGATGGCCGGTTTCCGTACCCTGACCTCGTCCAGCGTAGTGCTGGCGCAGACCAACATCGACACCGACCAGATCATCCCGGCGCGGTTCCTGTCCACCACCGAGCGCGCGGGCCTTGGCCGCAACGCCTTCAATGACTGGCGCTGGCAGGCCGACGGTTCGCCGGTCGCCGACTTCGCCTTCAACCAGCCGCACAACGCCGGCCGCAGCATCCTGCTGGCGGGCCGCAACTTCGGCTGCGGTTCCTCGCGCGAGCATGCACCGTGGGCGCTGACCGACCTCGGCCTGCGTGCCATTGTCAGCAGCGAGATCGCCGACATCTTCCGTGGCAACTCGCTGAAGAACGGCCTGCTGCCGATCGTGCTGGACGAGGCCGATGTGCAGGCGCTGATGCAGCGCCCGGACGATGAACTGACCATCGACGTGGCCAGCCGCGAACTGCGCACGCCCGATGGTCGCGTCTATTCCTTCCCGCTGGATGGTTTCTCGCAGACCTGCCTGCTGGAAGGTGTCGACCAGTTGGGGTATCTGTTGGGCCGTGTCCCTGAAATCGAACGTTACGAGAGTGAGCATGCACGCTGAAATTGTTGTCCTGCCCGGTGATGGCATCGGCCCGGAAGTGGCCGCCGCGGCAGTCGCCGTCCTGAAGGCCGTCGCCGAACGTTTCAACCACACCTTTGCCTTCAGCGAACACGATATCGGTGGCATTGCCATTGATCGCCATGGTGAACCGCTGCCCGCCTCCACCCTGGCTGCCTGCCAGGCTGCCAACGCGGTACTGCTGGGTGCGGTCGGTGGCCCCAAGTGGTCCGACCCGAACGCCAAGGTGCGCCCGGAACAGGGCCTGTTGGCGATCCGCAAGGCGCTGGGCCTGTACGCCAACCTGCGCCCGGTGCGAACCCATGAAGCCGCGCTGCACGCCTCGCCGATCAAGGCCGAGCTGTTGCAGGGGGTGGACTTCGTGGTCGTGCGCGAACTGACCGGCGGCATCTACTTCGGCGACAAGACCCGAGACGCCGACAGCGCCAGCGATCTGTGCCGCTACACCGTGGTGGAAATCGAGCGCGTGCTGCGCAGTGCCTTCCGGCTGGCGCAGCAGCGTCGCGGCAAGGTCACCTCGGTGGACAAGGCCAATGTGTTGGAAACCTCGCGCCTGTGGCGTGATGTGGCCGCGCGCATCGGCCGCGAGGAATTCCCCGACGTTGAGCTGGAGCACCAGCTGGTCGATTCGATGGCGATGCACCTGCTGGCCAAGCCGCGCGAGTATGACGTGATCGTCACCGAGAACATGTTCGGCGATATCCTCACCGACGAAGCCTCGATGCTGGCCGGCTCGCTGGGCCTGCTGCCGTCGGCCTCGCTGGGCGAGCCGGGCGCGGTCGGCATCTACGAACCCATCCACGGTTCGGCGCCGGATATCGCCGGCAAGGGCATCGCCAATCCGTACGCGACTATCTTCAGTGCGGCTATGCTGCTGCGCCATTCGCTGGGCCTGGAAGCAGAAGCCGCTGCGGTGGAAGCCGCGGTGCATGCGGTGCTGGATGACGGTGTGTTCACCGCCGATCTGGCCGCAAAGGGAACAGCGGCGAGTACGGCCGCCGCCACGGATGCGGTGCTGGCGAAGCTCGCCTGATCCATCCGGCGGCACCTGTAGAGCCGAGCCATGCTCGGCTCATGCAACAGCAGTCGAGCATGGCGCGACGCCTCAGGTCCGCTGCAATCGCGGGTGATTCGTCTCTACTTGGTGGTGTAACCGCCATTGACCAGGATGGTCTGGCCAGTCATCCACCAGCCGTCGGTGACCAGGAAGCGGATCCACGGCACGATGTCGGCGATGTCGGTCAGGCCGGTGCGGGTGAATGCCGACAGCGCCGCCGCCGTCTTGTGGTACGCCTGCGCATCGGCGCTCTCGGCAGGATAGAAGAACGGCGTGTCCATCGGACCGGGGCCGATCGCGGTCACCGAGATACCGCGCTCACCGAATTCCTTCGAGGCCGCACGGGTGAAATGCTCCACCGGCGCCTTGGTGCCGGCATAACTGGAATAGAACGGCGTGAACGCTCCCAGCAACGAGGTGACCAGGGTGCAGATGCGACCGCCGTCATTGACGTTTCGACCGGCTTCCTTGAGGAAGAAGAACGCGGTCTTCGCATTGACCGCGCTCATCTCGTCGTACTCGGCTTCGCTGATCTCCAGCATCGGCTTCTTCAGCACCTTGCCGACGGTGTTGATGGCGATGTCCGGTCGGCCGACTGCAGCCACGGCATCGGCGAACAAGCGTTCCATCGCCGCCGCCGAGGTCAGGTCGCCCTGCAGGGCCACGGCCTTGCTGCCGACGGCCTGTACAGCGGCCACGGTTGCTTCCGCATCAGCCTGGGTGGCGGCACTGTTGTAGTGGATGACGATGGCCTTGGCACCCTGGCTGGCAAAGTCGCGGGCCAGCAGCCCGCCCAGGTTCTTGGCACCGCCAGCGATCAGCACGGTCTTGCCCTTGAGGGAATGGTCAGTCATGGCTTGGTCTCGGGGAGGGGTTGCCCAGGATGGCAACCTGCCCTGATGACGATATCGTGCAGAAAATCCGGATAAAGCCCGCTACATTGACTTAACTTTCCAGAGCCAGCGAACAATGGACCGGATCGATCGCTTCCGCATCTTCACCCGGGTGGTGGAGTGCGCCAGCTTCACCCGCGCCGCCGACCAGCTCGGCCTGCCCCGCTCCACGGTATCGGCGGCCATCGCCGAACTGGAGCAGCGGCTCGGCACCCGCCTGCTGCAGCGCTCAACCCGACGGGTGTCCACCACCCACGACGGCGACGTGTTCCATGCCCGCTGCCTGCGCCTGATCGCCGAGGTTGAAGACGCCGAATCGCTGTTCCGACAGGACGATGCGCAGCCGGCGGGCCTGCTGAAGATCGACGTGCCCAGCCGCATCGGCCGTCGCATCCTCGCCCCTGCTCTGCCGGATTTCTTTGCGCGCTACCCGCAGGTGGAACTGGACCTGGGCATGACCGATCGCGCGGTGAACCTGATCGAGGACGGTTGCGATGCCGTGCTGCGGGTTGGCCACCTGGGTGACTCCAGCCTGGTGGCACGCACGCTGGGCCAGCTCGACTTCGTCAACGTTGCCGCGCCCAGCTACCTGCGTGAGCACGGGGTGCCACAGCATCCCGCGGATCTGCCGCAGCACCGAGCAGTGAACTATGCCTCACCAACAACGGCACGGGTGGAACCGTGGGAGTGGCAGGACGGCAGCCAGCTGCGTACGCAGCCGATGCCCGGCTGGGTGCGGGTGAACAGCGCCGAGGCGTCGATTGCCTGTTGCGTGGCGGGGCTGGGGCTGCTGCAGATTCCGCGTTACGACGTGCAGGCGGAACTGCACTCCGGCGCGCTGGTGGAGGTGATGCCGCAGTACGTGGCGCAATCGTTGCCGGTGACCCTGCTGCAGCCGCATCGGCAGCATCGTGCGCAACGCGTGCAGGTGTTCATCGAATGGCTGCTGCCACTGCTGCGGAACAGCCTGCAGCTGCAGTAGATCACGCCATGCGTGGATACATGCCGCAGTGCCAACCAAGGTTGACACCTACCAGAGCCGGCCCGTTGATCCACGCCATGCGTGGATGCATGCCGCAGTGCCAACCAAGGTTGGCACCTACCAGGCCCACCGCGATAGATCCACGCCATGCGTGGATGTGCACATCGTGGATGGGGTCAGAGCCCTTTCCCAGCGGGAAAGGGATCCGACCCCGGCCGCAGAACCCGGGGCGTCACGCCCCGGATTCGTCCGGCTTGACCCGGAACCACGCCGCGTACAGCGCCGGCAGGAACACCAGGGTCAGCACCGTACCTACGATCAGGCCGCCCATGATCGAAATCGCCATCGAGCCATAGAACGCACTGCGCGACAGCGGAATCATCGCCAGCACGGCCGCCAATGCCGTCAGCACGATCGGGCGGAAACGGCGCACCGTCGCATCGATGATCGAATGCCAGCGGTCATGCCCGGCATCGATGTCCTGCTGGATCTGGTCGATCAGGATCACCGAGTTGCGCATGATCATGCCGGCCAGCGCGATCGTGCCCAGCAGCGCCACGAAGCCGAACGGGGCGCGGAACAGCAGCAGGAACAACGTGGCACCAATGATGCCCAGCGGCGCGGTCACCAGCACCATCGCCGCGCGCGAGAAGCTGCGCAGCTGCAGCATCAGCAGCGTGGCCACCACGATCAGGAACAACGGCATGCCGGCCTTGATCGAGTTCTGCCCGCGTGCCGAATCTTCCACCGAGCCACCGGTTTCCAGCAGGTAGCCACTAGGCAGTTCGGCACGGATGCCGTCCAGCGTTGGCACGATCTGCTGCACCACGTCCAGCGCCTGCATGCCGTCGCTGATGTCGGCACGCACGGTCACCGTCGGCAGGCGGTTGCGATGCCAGATGATGCCGTCCTCGAAGGCGTATTCCAGGCGCGCGACCTGCGACAGCGTCACCGCCGTGCCGCTGCTGGTGGGCATCGCCAGGCTGCCGATCAAGTCCAGCTGCGCGCGCTCGTTGTCCGGGCCACGCAGCAGCATCTCGATCTGGCGGTTGCCTTCGCGGTAGGTGCTGACGCTCATGCCCGACAGCGAACTGCTGAGGAACTGGCTGACCTGCGCGCTGCTGACGCCCAGTGCACGTGCTCGGTCCTGGTCGATCACCAACCGCACCACTTTGCTCGGCTCGCTCCAGTCCAGATTGACGTTCATCACGTGCGGGTTCTCCCGTACCTTGGCCTCGACCTGGCGCGCGATCGCCTGCACCTGTGCGATGTGCTCGCCGGATACACGCATCTGCACCGGGTAGCCGACCGGCGGGCCGTTCTCAAGCCGGGTCACGCGCATCTGCACGTCCGGGAACTGCTTGATCACGTCCTTCAGCATCCAGTCGCGGGTCGCTTCGCGGGCCTTGGCGTCTTCGGTGAGCACCACGAACTGGGCGAAGTTGGTCGCCGGCAGCTGCTGGTCCAGCGGCAGGTAGAAGCGCGGCGAACCGGTGCCGACGTAGGCCACGTAGTTGCTGATGCCCTCGCGCTGCTTCAGCAGCTTTTCCAGCTTGCTGGCCTGCGCCTGGGTGGCGGCCAGCGATGCGCCTTCGGCCAGTTCGATGTCCACCATCAGTTCGGGCCGGGTGGAATCGGGGAAGAACTGCTGCGGCACGAAGCGGAACAGCATCAGCGAGCCGATGAACAGCGCGATGGTCGCACCGATCACCCACCAGCGATGGCGCAGGCAGGTATCCAGGAAAGCCCGGAAGCGGGTATAGAACGGCCGCTGGTACGGGTCATGGTCGTGCGCATGCTCCTTCGGCGCGATCCAGCGCGCGAGCGCCGGATGGCGGTCGGCCCACTGCAGGCGCTTGGCACGCCAGCGACCGGCCAGGCTGTCGGGCTTGGGCAGCTGCGGATTGAACAGGTCCGGCAGCATCTTGTCGCCCAGGTACGGGATGAACAGCACCGCTGCGATCCAGGACACCACCAGGGCGATGGTCACCACCTGGAACAGCGAACGGGTGTACTCGCCAGTGCTTGAGGCCGCCGTTGCAATGGGCAGGAAGCCGGCCGCGGTGATCAGCGTGCCGGTCAGCATCGGGAACGCGGTCGATTCCCAGGCAAAACTGGCCGCACGCAGGCGATCGTAGCCCTGCTCCATCTTGGTGGCCATCATCTCCACCGCGATGATCGCATCGTCCACCAGCAGGCCCAGCGCCAGCACCAGCGCGCCCAGCGAGATCTTGTGCAGTCCGATGTCGAAGTAGTGCATGACGAAGAAGGTCATCGCCAGCACCAGCGGAATGGTCACGCCCACCACCAGGCCGGTGCGCAGGCCCAGCGAGAAGAAGCTGACCAGCAGCACGATCACCACCGCTTCGGTCAGCACCTGCACGAACTCACCCACCGACTCTTCCACCGCGTGCGGCTGGTCGGACACCTTGCGCAGCTGCATGCCGGCCGGCAGGGTCTTCTGCAGCCGCTCGAACTCGGCATCCAGGGTGGCACCAAGTTTCAGGATGTCGCCGCCATCCTTCATCGCCACCGCCAGGCCGATCGCATCCTGGCCCATGAAGCGCATCTTCGGCGAGGCCGGATCGGCAAAGCCACGCTTCACCTGGGCGATGTCGCCCAGGTGCAAGGTCCGCTCGCCGGCCTGGATCGGGAACTTGCGGATGTCTTCGATCGAATCGAACTGGCCGGTCACACGCAGCTGCACGCGATCGGTCGGGGTCTCGAAGAAGCTGGTGGCGGTCACCGCGTTCTGGTCGGCCAACGCCTGCTGCACCTGCTGCAGCGACACGCCCAGCGTGGCCAGCTTGGTGTTGGACAGTTCGATCCAGACCTTCTCGTCCTGCAGGCCGACCAGGTCGATCTTGCCGACGTCGGGCACGCGCTGCAGTTCCAGCTGGATGCGGTCGGCATAGTCGCGCATCACCGCGTAGTCGAAGCCTTCGCCGGTCAGCGCATAGATGTTGCCGAAGGTATCGCCGAACTCATCGTTGTAGAACGGGCCGACGATCTCGCGCGGCAGCGTCGCCTTGATGTCACCCACGCGCTTGCGCACCTGGTACCAGAGATCGGGAATCTGCTTGGAACGCAGGCTGTCGCGGGCCATGAAGATCACCTGCGATTCGCCCGGGCGGGAGTACGAGCGGATGAACTCGTACTCGCCGGTGTTCATCAGCGCCTTCTCGATCGGCTCGGTTACCTGCCGCGAGACCTGCTCGGCGGTGGCGCCAGGCCACATTGTGCGCACCACCATCGCCTTGAAGGTGAAGGGTGGATCTTCAGACTGACCCAAGTGCTTGTAGGACCAGGCGCCGATGACGGCGAAAGCCAGCATCGCAAACAGCACCAGCGGGCGATTGCCCAACGCCCATTCGGAGAGATTGAAGCGGCGCACGGATCAGTGCCCCTTGCCTGCGGCCGGCGCAGCGGCCGGCGTGGCCGCCGGTGCCAGCACCGGACGATTCTGGCGGTCGACCGGCGTCACCACCTGGCCTTCGCGCAGCAGATGGCCGCCGGCAGCCACCACCCAGTCACCCGCGGCCACGCCGGACAGCACCGGCACCGCCTGCGCACCATAGGCACCGACCGTCACCGGGGTGGCCTTCAGCGCACCATTGGACGGATTGACCACCCACACGCTGGCCTTGCCATCACTGCCGCGCAGCACCGAGCCGAGCGGCAGCTGCAGGGTGCCATTGCGGCCAGCCGCGGCGAACACCCGCGCGCTCTGGCCCAGTTCGACTTCGCTCAAGGCTTCCGGCGCCAGGCTGACCCGCGTGGCATAGGTGCGCGCCTGCGCATCGGCGGCCGGCGCGATCTCGCGCAGGGTGCCCGGAAGCAGCTGGCCAGGGCGGTTCCACAGTTCCACCTGCACCGACTGACCGACCTTGTAGTCGCGGATGCTGCTTTCCGGCAGCGCGATCAGCACTTCGCGGCCACCATCTGCGGCCAGGGTGAACACCGTCTGCCCGGCACTGACCACCTGCCCGGCTTCGGCCTGGCGGTTGGCGATCACGCCGTCGGCCGGCGCGCGCAGCTGCGCGTACTCGGCCTGGTTGCGGGCCACCGCCAGGTTGGCGCGGGCGGCATTGGCCTGGCCCTGCGCGGCCTTGAACGCGGCGGTCTGCTGGTCCAGCGCCGAGCGGCTGACAAGTTGGTCCTCGGCCAGCTTGGCGTAGCGCTTCTGGTCATCGCGGGCGCGCACCAGGTCGGCTTCCGCCGCCGCCAGCTGCGCCTGCGAGGCGGCTGCCTGCGAGGCGTAGTCGGCCACGTCCAGCTCGGCCAGCAGCTGGCCCTTCTTCACGCGCTGCCCGGCGTCAACATGACGCTTGATCAGGTTGCCGCCGACCCGGAACGACAGCGGGCTCTCCTGGCGGGCGCGTACCTCGCCGGGGTAGGCCGCCGGCGCCTGTCCGTCCTGCGTGGTGGGATGCACCACCAGCACCGGAATGGCCGCCACCGGTTCGGCGGCCTGCCTGCCACAGGCTGCCACCACCACCGCCAGCACGCCAACACCCAACCAACGCATGTTCTTCATGAGGTACAAGACCTGAAAAGGGGATCCGGGGGAACGCGTCGGCAACATACTGTTGCGACACGGACATTAGTGAACCAGTCGGTATAGTATAAATATCGAACCGCTTGGTCTAGTATTGTCGTAATGAGTTCTCCCACTTCCCGCAAGCCGTCGGCCAAGCCCGCTGCCAAGGCCGCCGGACCCGGGCGTCCCAAGGACCTCGGCAAGCGCGCGGCGATCCTTGAAGCAGCCAAAGCACTGTTCATCGAACAGGGCTATACGGGTGTGAGCATGGACACCATCGCCGCTCAGGCCGGCGTCTCGAAGCTGACCGTGTACAGCCACTTCGGCGACAAGGAGACCCTGTTCTCCGAGGCAGTGCAGTCAAAATGCATTGAAATGCTGCCTGACGCGCTGTTCGTGGCCGACGCGGACGGCCCGCTGCGCGACCAGCTGATCGGTATCGGCCTGGCCTTCTTCGAGCTGATCACCTCCGATGCTGCGATCTCCATCCAGCGCATGATGATGGCGCCGGAAACCGATGAGCGCCTGCGCGAGCTGTTCTGGCAGGCCGGTCCGGAGCGCACCTGCGAGGCCCTGGCCGACTTCCTGCGCGCGCGGGGTGCGCGAGGCGAACTGGAGATCCCCGACTATTACCTGGCCGGCCAGCAGTTCCTGACCCTGGTCAAGGGCGAAGTGCACATGCATATGATGTGCGGCATGCCACTGTCACCGGTGGAATGCGACCCTCTCACCCACGTGACCGCCAGCATCGACTTCTTCCTGCGCGCCTACGCGCCAAGAGGGGCCGGGACGGCCGGATAACCAAAACTGAACGAACCGGAGGTCGCGATGACTTCCGGCACTGCGACCCCGGCTACCCGGCAGCTGATGCTCTGGGCGCGCCGCCGGCCTCCGGCACCGGTAAAATGGCCGGCCCACTGCGCTGGATTTGAACCTCATGACGATTGATTACGCCCACGCCCGCGAACTGATGGTGGAACAGCAGATCCGTCCCTGGGACGTGCTGGACATCAAGGTGCTCGACGTCCTGGCCCGCCTGCCGCGCGAGGCCTTCGTCGCCGACGCGCACCGGGCGCTGGCCTACGCCGATGTTGAACTGCCGATCGGCCATGGCCAGAAGATGATGAAGCCGGTCATCGAGGGCCGTACCCTGCAGGCACTGGACCTGCAGCCGGGTGACGAAGTGCTGGAAATCGGCACCGGCAGCGGTTTCCTGTCGGCCTGCATTGGCGCGCTGGCGCGCGACGTGCTGAGCCTGGAGATCGACCCGGAGCTGGCCGCCGCCGCACGCGCGCGCCTGGATGCTTCCGGCCTGGGCACCAACGTCCGCGTGGAAGTGGCCGACGCCCTGGCCTGGCAGACCGAACGCCGCTTTGACGTGATCTGTGTCACTGGTGCCGTCGACGTGGTGCCGTCACAGTTCGCATCGTGGCTGCGTCCGGGTGGTCGCCTGTTCGTGATCCATGGCCGTTCGCCGGCGATGGAGGCCCTGCTGGTCAAGGCCGACGGCAGCAGCGAGTCCCTGTTCGAGACCGATATCGATTACCTGCGCGGTGCCGCCCCGGCACCCCAGTTCCACCTCTGAGTCCAAGGAAGCCGCAATGATCCGCCGATCCCTCGCTGTTGCGCTGGCCACTGCCCTGCTGCCGTTGTCCGCCCATGCCGCCGACCTGCTGCAGGTCTATGAAATGGCGCGCAATGGTGACCCGCAGCTGTCCGCCGCCGAATCCACCCGGCTGTACGACAAGGAAGGCGCCGTGCAGGCGCGTGCTGCCCTGCTGCCGCAGATCGACGGCACGGCCACACTGAACCGCTCGCGCAGCGAAGCCGACCATGACGCCAACTCCGGCACGGTCACCAGCAAGCGCCGCAACTACACGATCAACGGCAGCCAGACGCTGTTCAACTGGACCCAGATCAACAACCTGCGTTCGCAGCGCGAACTGAGCAAGGCAGCGGACTTCACCCTCGATTCGGCCAACGACAGCCTGATCGTGCGCACCTCGGCGGCCTACTTCAACGTGCTGGTGGCGATCGAATCTCTGAACGCCGCACAGACCAATGAAGCGGCCGCGAAGAAGCAGTTCGACTTCGCCGACAAGCGCCTGGAAGTGGGCCTGGCGCCGATCACCGACGTGCACGAAGCACGCGCCCAGTACGACCAGGCGCGCGCCAACACCATCGTTGCGCAGAACACCCTGGCCGATAACTATCAGGCGCTGACCGAACTGACCGGCCAGCCGGTGGTCAACCTGCGGGGCCTGCCGGCGGACTTCCGTCCGGAAGTGCCGGCCAACCGCGGCAACATCGACGAGCTGGTGCACCAGGCCAGCACCCAGAATCCGGCGCTGAAGGCGCAGGAACTCAAGGTAAGTGCCGCCGAAGCCGGCGTGCAGGCCGCCCGTGGTGGTCACTACCCCACCCTGTCGCTGGGCGGCAGCTGGGGCAAGAGCGCGACCTGGGGTGACAGCACCGGCGCCGGTTCGCTGTCGCCGGACGCTCGTACCAACAGCATCGGGCTGACCCTGAGCGTGCCGATCTTCTCCGGCGGTGCCACCCAGTCCGGCGTGCGTCAGGCGTTGGCCCAGCGTGACATCGCCCAGGACGGCTACGAGCAGCAGAAGCGTGCCCTGGACCGCAACACCCGCAATGCCTACCAGACCCTGGTGCAGGGCATCAGCGAAGTGGAAGCCCGCCGCCTGGCGGTGGTTTCGGCGCAGAGCGCGTACGACGCGTCGCAGGTCGGCCTGGAAGTCGGTACCCGTACCGTGCTGGACGTGATCCAGAACCAGCGCATCCTGTTCTCGGCGCAGCTGGACTATGCACAGGCCCGTTACACCTTCCTGCAGAACCGCTTGCTGCTGAGCCAGTCGCTGGGCGCGCTGGACGTGGCCGAGCTGCAGGACGTCAACCGCCTGCTGACCCAGGACGCGGGCAACCCGGCAACGACCACGAACTGAGTCGTCGCCCTGCCGGCAACGAAGAAGCCACCCGCGAGGGTGGCTTTTTTGTGGACGCCGCATGCACACGCATCCACGCATGACGCGGAACTACCGGCATCAGCCGGGCCATGCGCGCAGCTGCAGCACCGCCGACAACAGGCATAGTGCCGCCGCCAAGGGCGCCAGCACCGGCATCGTCGCCGACCATCGCGAGCCGCGCGACACCTCGATGCGGTGCCGCGTGCGCAGCGCTCCCAGGCACAGCGCTGCCGTCACCAGCAAGGCCACCGGGCCAGGCAGCACCGGCAGCCACCCGATCGGCACCCATAGCGCCAGCAAGGCCGAGAGCAGAACGACGACCACGGTCGCCAGGGTTTTCTTGGGCCCGCGTTCCTCTTCCCATGCCACTGACCACATCCCCATTGCCAGATGTGCGGCCAGCAACACCAGCACCAGTAGCAGCGCCGCCAATCCGGCCATGCCGGCGAAAGGCAGCAGCGGCAGCAGCCACTGCAGTTCCGGATGGCCTTGCAGTGCCACCGACAACGGACGCGTGCTGTCCAGTGCCGGGAACGCGACCAGCCCAGCCTGCAGCGCGGCCAGCAGGATCAACAGCAGCATGGCCAGCAGCACCATCACCGCCAGCACCCTGGACTGCTGCGATACCGTTCGAAGGCGCAGACCGGGAAAGCCCAGCGCCAGCCCCACGCTGGCAAACACGCCCAGCAACGACACGCTCGCGGCAAGCACGCCACCCAGCCCGAAGTGATAGGGCGCGGTTGCCTCTGGCAACCAGGGAATCCAATGAGCGTAGTGCACATGCCGCGCCGCCAGCGCCAGCAGCAGCACACCAATACCGATCTTCACCGTCAGCAGTGCGCAGACCAGCAGTGCTGCACGCCGCGGCGGCAACACCGCGAACAGTCCCAACGACAGCGCACCGGCAGCCGCCAGCAACGGGCCCGGCAGCCAGCTGTCCGTGCTGATGCCTCGGCTGGCCAGCACCGCATGTAGATGCAGGGCGGCGGACTGCGCGACGCCTGCGGCCGTCGCCACCAGTTCCAGCAGCAGTACGGCGCCCAGCAGGCCGGCGAGGCCCCTGCCCCAACTTGCAACCAGCAGCCCGTGCAGGCCATCCGCGCCTGGCCGTTGCTGGCGCACTACCTGCAGGCAACACAGCACAAGTCCGGCAGCCAATGCGGCCAGAAGCAGACTGAGCACGATGGCTGGACCGGCCTGGGCAGCGGTGTACTGGCCGACCCGCGCCACCACGTTTCCTCCCAGCAGCAGCGTCAACGCAACCACCGCCAGATGTTCCTTCCCGGGATGCAGTCCGCCGACGCCATCCCTGCTGCTGCCGCCATCCATCGCAAGTCCTCTTGATATCCGCCCAGATGCGGGCGACCGCAGGCTGGCAGCCCGCGCCAAGGGGCGGTATCAGATTCCGTGCGGTCTATGCCGCGATGTGATCGCACGCACGCTGTCTTCTACACAACCGGTCCGGCGGCGACAGGAATCCAACCGCTAAGCAGAATTGATGCAGGCGTTCACGACAGCCCGGCTGCGGGCAGAGAAACTGCCCCTTGCCTATCGGCGAGGCGGCGGCAGGTGCGGCGCAACCAGCTCCAGCGTGCGCTGCAACGCGCCGCGACCATTGCTGACCAACGTGCACCCGGCACGCGCCATCTCTTCGCGCGCCTGCACGCTGTCGAGCAGATGCTGCAGCAGATCGCCAACCGCCTGCACATCCTCGCCGATCAGCAATGCACCGGCCTCACGCATGCGTCGCGAGATCTCGGCGAAGTTATGCAGGTGCGGACCGGTCACCGTCGCCGTACCCATCGCTGCCGGTTCCAACAGGTTGTGGCCGCCGATCGGCTGCAGGCTGCCACCGACGAACGCAACCTGTGCGCAGGCGTAGAACGGCATCAGCTCGCCCAGGGTATCGATGACGAACACATCGGTATCGGCCTCGGGCCACTGCTTCGCGCGACGGGTCGCCACGTTCCAGCCCTGTTCGCGGGCCAGGGCTTCCACTTTGGGGAAACGCTCGGGGTGACGCGGCGCCCACAACAGCAGCAGGCCGGGGTGCTGCTGGCGCAGGCGTCGATGCAGATCGACCACCGCTTGTTCTTCGCCGTCGTGGGTACTGGCCGCGATCCACACCGGGCGCCCGGCCGGCACGCGTGCATGGAACTGTTCGACAAAGCCCTGTACCTCCGGCGTAGCGATATCGAACTTCAGATTGCCCAGCGCCTGCACCTGTTCCGGCACGGCGCCCAGCTGCACGAAGCGCTCGGCATCATCCTGCGACTGTGCGGCAACGCAGGTGACGGTGCGCAGCGCGCGGCGGATCAGTGCGGCCAGCAAACGGTAGCCTCGCAACGAACGCGCCGACAGGCGGGCATTGAGGATATAGACCGGGATGCGGCGGTCGCGGCAGCCGAACAGCATGTTCGGCCACAGTTCGGTTTCCAGGATCAGCGCCAGGCTGGGCTGGAAATGGCCAAGAAAGCGGTTGACGCTGCCCGGCACGTCGTACGGCAGGTAGACATGGTCCAGCGCATCGCCCCACAGCGCGCGCACGCGCTCCGAGCCTGTCGGAGTGATGGTGGTGATGACCCAGCGGATGTCCGGGCGCTGCTGGCGCAGGGCGTTCACCAACGGGGCGGCGGCGTTGACCTCACCCACCGACACCGCGTGCAGCCAGACCCGCGGCTGTCCGCTGGGCTGCGGGTAGGACGCGTAGCGTTCGTCCCAGCGCCGGAAGTATTCACGGACCCGGAAACCCCGCCAGACCAGGTGGTACACCGTGATCGGCAGCAGGATGTAGAGCACGGCTGAATACAGGCCGCGCAGGATCCATTCGACAGGGTCTTTACGCATGCGGCAAGGATACGGGAGCCCCCCGGGAAAGACACGCGGCCGGGTTGGTAGAATGGGGAATGTCCGATGCCTCCACCGCCGTCCGCCCGTCGCTGCGCGATCCCCGCAACTGGCCGATGTTCGCCGTCATGTTCGGCGCTTTCGCCATCGCCCGCCTGCCGTGGATGCTGCAGCGTGCGCTGGGCCGTGGCGTCGGCTGGATCAGCTGGCGCCTGCTTGGCAGCCGTCGCCGCGCCGCCGAGGTCAACCTGCAGCTGTGCTTCCCCGAGAAGGACGAAGCCTGGCGCCAGCGCCTGGTCCGCGACAGCTTCGATGCACTGGGCGTGGGCGTGTTCGAGTGCATCCGCGCCTGGTGGGGCAGCATCGACCGCATCCGCCCGCAGGTGCAGATCGAGGGTCTGGAACATCTGCGGCAGATGCAGGCCGAGGGTCGCGGCGTACTGCTGGTCTCCGGCCACTTCATGACCCTGGAGATGTGTGGCCGCCTGCTGTGCGACTACGTTGATCTGTCGGGCATGTACCGCAAGCACAAGAACCCGGTGTACGAGTGGGCGGTGAAGTTCGGCCGCCTGCGCTACGCCAAGGCGATGTACGCCAACGAAGACATCCGTGCCACGGTGCGCCACCTGAAGAAGGGCGGCTTCCTCTGGTACGCGCCGGACCAGGACATGCGCGGCAAGGACACCGTGTTCGTGCCGTTCTTCGGCCACACCGCGTCGACCATCACTGCCACCCACCAGCTGGCACGGATGACCGGCTGTGCGGTGATCCCGTACTTCCACCGCCGCGAAGGCGGGAAGTATTTCCTGAAGATCGGCGCGCCGCTGGAGAATTTCCCCAGCGAAGACGTGGAAGCCGATACCACGCGGGTCAACCAGGCCATCGAAGCGATGGTGCGCGAGGCGCCCGACCAGTACCTGTGGATCCACCGCCGTTTCAAGCGCCAGCCCGGTGGGCGGAGCGATTTCTACAAATAACCGGATGCGGTGGAAGGGCCGGCGTGCTCATGGTAGTCGCCAACTTTGGTTGGCGCCGATGAACCGAGTCCGGTCCCGAGGAGCCAACCAAGGTTGGCAACTACTGGATCGGCGGAGATTCATCCGATTCGCGTGCCAGCAGGCTGCCGGCGAACAATGCGGCCAGCAGCACCGTCAGGCCACCCCAGAACGCGGAATAGAACGCGAGGTGGGTGTTGAGCGGAAACACCGTGACCGCCAGCGCCAGCATTGCCGGGCGCGCTCGCTCGCGGGCGGCGGCGGGCGCGAAACGCCACGCACGCCAGGCCTGGGCGACCGCGGCCAGCCACAGCAGCAGGCCGAGCACGCCGGTTTCAGCAAGGATTTCCAGCACGATCTGGTGTGCATGCAAGGCCGGAGCATTGCCCCACACCGCAGGGCCCTCCTCAGCCACGCAGTCCGGATAGGCATCGCGGAAGCCACGTGCGCCGACGCCATTGACCGGATGCGCCTCGATCATGCATGCAGCGGCTTCCCATATCCGGGCGCGACCCGACAGCGCTTCATCAACGCCTTGTCCGCCATCGTCCCAGGCCATCGCTGTGCGTGCCATGCGATCGCGCAGCTGCGGCACGCTGGCGGCCAGCGCTCCTGCTCCGAGAACAGCGACCAGGGCCAGCACCGCCAACCGCTTCCAACCGAACTGGCGCACGCCGCTGTAGGCCAGCACCAGCGCGAAAGTGATCCATGACGCGCGCGAGCCGGCCAGCAGCAGCACGCAGCCCAGTGCCACCGCTGCCAGCACCCAGCCCAGGTTGCCGAAGCGGCGCGCCACTGGCAGCAGCAGGAACGGCGACAGGCTGGCCAGCACCTGCCCGAACTTCAGGTTGCACGGACCCAGTGCGCCACTGAGGCGGTCGGCCAGCGCGGCCTCGTCGGCCGGGCACAGTGCATGGCCGCTCACGGCCAGCTTCAGGTGTTCCAGCGACCAGAACCACGGGCTGGTACCGGCGGCGGCCTGCACCAGCGCATCCAGCGTCCAGGCAGCGGTGATCAGCGCCAGCCCGCCGAAGGTCAGCCGCCGCCGTTCCGGCGTGGCCACAGCAATTGCCACCAGCCACATGAAGGGCAGATAGCGCAGGCCGGCGGCGGCCTTGGTCCACGACGCCGCCGGATCGATGGCATCGAACGCGGAGAACGCCTGCGGCAGCCAATAGCCGAGGAACAGGATCGAGGTCAGCGCCCACGCCGCCGTGCTCAACAGGTGCGGGCGGCGCTGCAGCCGACGCATGACCATGCGCGCGGCAGCGTACAGCGCGCCAAGTCCGAGCACGGTTTCGGCGATGCCCGGCAACGGCCACATCGCCACGTACGCCAGCACCCACCAGGGCGCCCAGCGCCCGGCGCGGTCGTCGCGCACGATGACGGCAGGATCAGCCGGCGAGGTCGGCATAGAGGCGGAGGGTATCGCGCTGCATGGCCTGCAGGGTAAACGGGATGCGGGTCGGCAAGGACGGCGGCTGCGCCAGCAGGGCCAGCGCGCGTTCACCCAGTGCGCGCGCATCACCAAGCGGCACCGCGCCGCTGGGCTGCAGCTGACGCAGTAGTTCGCCGACGCCGCCATGGTCCCAGCCCAGTACCGGGCGACCGACCGACAACGCCTCGGCCACGGTGCGGCCGAACGCTTCGGGCTTGTCCGACAGCTGCAGCACCAGGTCGCTGGCGGCATAGGCCTGGGCGATGCGCGCGGTCGGCGTGCTGATCTGCACCGCATCGGCGATCCCCAGCGCCACCGCCTGCCTGCGCAGATCAGCAACGTAGGCTTCGCGGCCGGGTTCATCAGTGCCCAGCATCCACAGCTGTGCCGGCACACCGGTGGCGCGCACGTCAGCCAGCAGCTGCAGCGCGTGTGCGTGGCCCTTCAGGCGGGTACCCCGCCCTGGCAGCAGCAGCAGCGGCCCTTCAACCTGCGCCAGCCACGGGTAATCCGCGGCCAGCGCAAGCCGCGGACGGCGATCGGCACGCGCCACGCGCGGGAACTGGCCGACATCGACGCCGCGCGGAATCACCTGCAGCCTCGCTTCGGGAACCGTCGGATAGTGCCGCTGCACATAGTCGCGCACGGTGTTGGACACGCAGATCACGCGTTCACCGCTGGTCATCACCGCGCTGTAGCGACTGGGCGAATTCAGGCCGTGCACGGTAGTCACCCAATGTGGGCGCTGTGCGGCGGGCATCGCACGGATCGCGTACAGGCCCAGCCAGGCCGGCAGCCGCGAACGGGCATGCACGATGTCCGCTCCGACCTCGGTGAACAGGCGACGCAGGGTCGGAAGGTGACGAAGGGTCAGCAGCGACTTGCGGCCGATATCGAGGGTGAGGTGCTCGGCACCACTATCGAGCAACGGCTGTACCAGGCGACCGCCAGCGGACACCACCAGCGCGCGATGGCCGGCAGCCACCAGCGCCGCTGCAATTTCAAGGGTCGAGCGCTCGACACCGCCGGAGTGCAGCGCCGGCAGCAACTGCACCACGGTCAATCGGCGCATCGATCGAAGGCCTGCTTAGTCGGCCAGCACGAACACGGAGCCGCAGTACGCGCACTTCGCTTCGCCGTTGGGTTCGTCTTCAATCGGCAGGTACACGCGCGGATGCGAGTTCCACAGCGCCATTTCCGGCGTCGGGCAGCTCAGCGGAAGATCGCTGCGGTGCACGGTGTAGCGCTTTTCGGCGTTGGCGGGCGCGGTGGCGGTATGGCTCATGGCGGATGTCGATGAACGGGTTGCGAGGCCTGCGATTCTAGCATCCGGGCTGCCCCGACATTGCGCCGCAACAGGTCTTTGCGCACGCCGCGGTCATTCCATGCGTCTTTGCGCTGGGCATCGAAGGGCGCCGCCCCAGGGATTTCCCCGATCGATCCGCCTGGTTGGCACTGGAAATCGGCCGACAGCGATATTTTCCGCATTTGGATCGAACTAAATGGCACTTGTCAGGCCGCGATGGCTGTTGCAGGATCGGGCCAGGTCGCAACCCGACCTGCCCAATCCGACCCGATCGCATGGCCCGCCCCCACCGGACCGGCATCGCCTCTACCACTGCCAGCCTGGCGGACGGAGCGATGCTGCCCGTGGTGTCCGCCGATGCGGGTTCTGCCTGCCGCCTGCCCCTCCGGGAGACCCTTGCATGACCCTGTCCGATCCGCGCCGCGCCCTGCTTCCGCTCGCCCTGGCCCTGGCCTGTGCGACCACTGCGATGCCGGCACTGGCACAGGGGCTGCAGACCTCCTTCGAACCCGGCGAACCGGCGCCAGTGCAGGCAGCAGGTGCGCCGCAGGTGACGATCGGCAACGGCCCCGCCGCGCCCTACACCGCCAAGCGCAACGCCGGCTACAGCGGCCTGCATGCACTGCGCTACAGCGGCGAAGGCGGTAGCGCGCGGCGCGAGCTGTTCAAGGCGGACATGACCATCGAGGCCGATACCACCCTGTCGTGGCTGGTACTGCCGGAGATCGTCGGCAAGGACACCGTGGCCTCGACCTATGTGTCGCTGGACCTGCTGCTGGACGACGGCAGCCGCGTTTCCGCCAGCGCCGCGCGTGACCAGCATGGCGTGGCCATCGGTGCGCGCGCGCAGGGCGATTCGAAGACGCTGTATCCGCAGCAGTGGGCGCGCAAGGCAGTGCGGCTGGGCGACGTGGCCGCGCTGAAGGGCCGCCGCGTGGTGGCGATCGAACTGGAAGTAGCCAGTGCCGACGGTGCACCGGTCTCCGGCTGGATCGACGATGTGCGCCTCGACGCGCAGCCACGCCAGCAACCGCAGCGCGTCTCCGACTGGGTGCTGACCACCCGTGGCACCCAGGCCAACGGCACATTCTCGCGCGGCAACAATTTCCCGGCCACCGCTGTGCCGCACGGGTTCAACTTCTGGACCCCGGTGACCGATGCCGGTGCGCTTAACTGGCTGTACCGCTGGAACGAGCAGAACGACGCGCAGAACCGGCCGCAGCTGCAGGCGCTTGCGTTGAGCCACCAGCCCAGCCCGTGGATGGGCGACCGCCAGACCTTCCAGGTGATGCCCTCGGCAAGCCGTGGTGTGCCGGAGGCAGACCGCCGCAAGCGCGCACTGTCGTTCGACCGCGCTCATGAAAGTGCACGCCCGCACCGCTACGACGTGCGCTTCGACAATGGCATCGCGGCCTCGATCGCACCGACCGACCATGCCGCATTGTTCCGCTTCGACTTCCCCGCAGACGGCAATGCCAACCTGCTGTTCGACAATGTCGATGCACGTGGCGGCCTGACCCTGGACGCTGCGACGCAGACGCTGTCCGGCTACACCGATACACGCAGCGGCCTGTCCAACGGCGCCAGCCGCATGTACGTGGTAGCGAGCTTCGACAAGCCCTGGCGCAGCAGCGGCCGTCTCGATACCGGCCGCCCCACCGGCTACATCACGTTCGACACCGGCAGCGAGCGTCGGGTGACCATGCGCATCGCCACCTCGTTGATGTCGGTGGAACAGGCGCGGCACAACCTCGCGCTGGAAATCGCCACAACCGACACGCTGGAAAGCGTGGCCGGGCGCGCCCAGGACGCATGGGACGCACGCCTGGCCCGCTTCGATATCGGCGATGCCAGCGACGACCAGAAGACCACGCTGTATTCCAGCCTGTACCGGCTCTACCTGTACCCCAACTCCGGCCACGAGAACGTGGGCAGCGCGGCGGCGCCGGACTGGCGCTACGCCAACCAGGCCAGCTCCAGCGACGACAATACCGACGGCAGCGCGACCCGCAGCTTTGCCGCCGTGCGCGATGGCAAGGTGTTCGTCAACAACGGCTTCTGGGACACCTTCCGCACCACCTGGCCGGCCTATGCGCTGTTTACTCCGGAGGATGCCGGGCAGCTGGTGCAGGGTTTCATCGAGCAGTACCGTGCCGGCGGCTGGATCGCACGCTGGTCGTCGCCGGGCTACGCCGACCTGATGGTCGGCACCAGCTCCGATGTGGCCTTCGCCGATGCATGGCTGAAGGGCATCGGTGGCTTTGACCCGGCCGAGGCCTACGCCGCCGCGCTGAAGAACGCGACGGTGGTACCGCCGGACCGTCATGTCGGGCGCAAGGGCATGGAGCGCTCGACCTTCCGTGGCTACGCCAGCGCCGACGTGCACGAAGGCATGTCGTGGACGATGGAAGGTGCCCTCAACGATTTCGGCATCGCCAACATGGCCGAGACGCTGGCCAAGCGCGCGACCACGCCCGTCGCACGCGAGCGCTACGGCACCGAGGCCGACTACTTCCGTCATCGCGCCGCCAGCTACGCGACGATGTTCGACCCGGCCGTGGGCTTCTTCCAGGGCCGCAGGGCCGATGGCCGCTGGCGGGTGGACCCCAAGCACTACGACCCGCGGGTGTGGGGCCACGATTACACCGAATCCAATGGCTGGACGTTCGCCTTCACCGCCGCGCACGATGGCGAAGGCCTGGCGGCGCTGTACGGTGGCCGCGACAGGCTGGCCGCCAAGCTCGATGCGTTCTTCGCCACCCCGGAAACCGCCGATCCGGCACTGGCCGGCTCCTACGGTGGCACCATCCACGAGATGACCGAAGCGCGCGACGTGCGCATGGGCATGTACGCGCACAGCAACCAGCCGGCGCACCACATTCCATGGATGTACCTGTATGCCGGGCAGCCGTGGAAGACCCAGCAGCATGTGCGCGAGATCCTGTCGCGGCTGTATGTCGGCAGCGAGATCGGTCAGGGCTATCCGGGAGACGAGGACAACGGCGAGACTTCGGCATGGTATGTGCTGGCCTCGCTGGGCCTGTACCCGCTGCGCATGGGCGCGCCGGAGTACGTGATCGGCTCGCCTGCATTCCAGCACGCACGGGTGGAGCTGCAGGGCGGCGCGGTGCTGACCGTGAACGCGGCCAACAACTCGCGCGAGAACGTCTATGTGCAGTCGCTGAAGATCAACGGCACGCCGTGGACGAAGACCTGGGTGCCGCACGACGTGATCGCCAAGGGTGCGACGCTGGACTTCGTGATGGGACCACAGCCGTCGCGCTGGGGCAGCGGCGTGGATGACGTGCCGCGCTCGCTGACCGCACGCGGCCAGCGCCCGCAGCTGCTGCACGACCTGCTCGGCAGCGGCGCCAAGGCGACGTTGGCCGATGGCCGTGCCCTGCCCGCGCTGGTTGATGACGATGCCACCACCACGGTGGGCCTGGGCGGTGGCGCAACCATCGCGCTGACCGGCCTGACCGACGGCACCCCGACGATGTACACGTTGACCAGTGGCGACGGCAGCATCCGTGGCGGCGAATGGGCGCTGGAGGCACGCAACGGCAATGGCAGCTGGGCCGTGCTTGACCAGCGCAGCGGCGAAGACTTCGAATCCGCCCGCCAGACCCGTCCGTTCCGCATCGCCAAGCCTGGCCGCTACAGCGAGTACCGCCTGCGCCTGCTGGCACCGGGCCGACTGCCGCTGGCAGAGATCGAACTGTTGGCAGCCAGCACCGTACAATGAGCCCTATGCGCTACCGTCTGCTGCCCCTGGCCCTTGTTGCCCTGTCCTTCTCCAGCTTCGGCCAGACCCAGGCGTTCGATACGCAGCTGACCCGCGATGGCGTGACGCTGAACTACCAGGACGCCCGTGGCGCCCTGGCCGCGCCGCAGCGCAAGCGCCTGATCGACACGTTCTACTTCGCCTACCTGCGTGAGCGCGCGGACTTCCGTCCGGCGGCGCCATCGATGGTCCGCATCGTGATCGATCCTGCCTACACCGGCATCGCCTTCGTCGGCGACAAGGACCAGGCGGCGACCATCACCATCAATCCGGGCTGGCTGGCACAGCATCCCAACGACATTGACCTGGTCACCCACGAAGCGATGCACATCGTGCAGGGCTATCCCGGCTACGGTGATGCGCGGGTGCCGGGCTGGCTGGTGGAAGGCATTGCCGACTATGCGCGTGATCGCTACGGCATGGACAACGCGGCCGCCGGCTGGACGCTGCCCGGCAAGGTCGAAAAGGGGCAAAACTTCGACAGCGGCTACCGGGTCACCGGCGCCTTCCTGAAGTGGGCCGAGGCCGAGCATCCGGGCCTGGTGCTGGCGCTGGACAAAGCCCTGCGCGATGGCCGCTACACGCCTGCGCTGTGGCAGAAGCAGACCGGCAAGCTGTTGCCGGCACTATGGGCGCAGTACGCCAAGCCGCGCTCGGATGCGCCGCCGCCGCCAACACGCCGCGGCAAGCGCTGACGGATAGCGCCGGGCCATGCCCGGCGGAATGCAGAGCGCCGCGCTGCGCGCTCGCCAGGCATGGCCCGGCGCTACCCGATCTCACAACCCTCGTGGTCGCTACATCGTGGCCGGCCAACGCCTCAGCGCGACTGCACGAAGCCGGCGTACAGCGCGAACAGCTGCCGGAAATAACGACGCGTCACTCGATTGCGCATGGCACCCTCGCCAATGGAAAGTTGGTCGGGCCCAGGGCAGGAAGGCCGGTCCGGTCCCTTCCCGCGGCCGGGCCACGTGGGCGTATTGGACCGTAGTGGCGTTGCAGGGTAATGACCGGGTTGCGTAGCGCGTGTGGCACAGGCCGGCGGGCGGTAGAGCCGGCCGCTGGCCGGCTGTCGTCGTACCTGGACTTCATTGGGGTTGCCGGCCAGCGGCCGGCACTACCCGTTTCCGCTTTGCTGAAACAGAAACGCGCCCCGGGGGGCGCGCTTCTGCAGCCGGAATCGGAAAGAAGGCTTACGCCTTCTTTTCCGCTTCGAGCTGCTTGCGGATCTGCGCATCGACCGCGGCAATCGCGGTCATGTTCAGGATCCGGCGCGAGGTCGCGCTGGTGGTCAGGATGTGCACCGGCTTGTTCACGCCCATCAGGATCGGGCCGATCGCCACGCCGTCGGTGAACACGCGCACCAGGTTGTAGGCGATGTTGGCCGCTTCCAGGTTCGGCAACACGAACAGGTTGGCACGGCCCTGCAGGGTCGAACCCGGCAGCAGTTTCTGGCGCAGCGCCTCATCCCATGCGGTGTCGCCCTGCATCTCGCCATCCACGTTCAGACGCGGGTTGCGCTTGAGCAGCAGCTCGCGCACCTGGCGCATCTTCAGCGCATCCTTCGAGTCGTGGCTGCCGAAGTTGGAGTGCGACAGCAGCGCCACCTTCGGTTCCACGCCGAACAGCTTCATGCGGTAGGCGGCCTGCAGGGTCGCTTCGCACAGCTGCTCGGCAGTCGGGTCTTCCTGCACGTGCGTATCGACGAAGAAGAACACGCCCAGCTGGTTGATCACGCCGGTCATCGCCGAGGTCGAGGTGACCTTCGGCTCCAGCGGCAGCACGCTGCGCACGTAACCCAGCTTCTTGTGGAAACGGCCGACGATGCCGGTCAGCATCGCGTCGGCCTCACCACGGGCCACCATCACCGCCGCGATCAGGGTCGGACGCGAACGCATCAGGTTCTTCGCCGCGGCCACGGTCACGCCACGACGGCCGGTCAGGCCGTGGTAGTACTGCCAGTACTCGTTGAAGCGCGGGTCGTCATTGATGTTGGTGACTTCAATGTTCTCGCCGATCTTCAAGCGCAGGCCCAGACGCTCGATGCGCGACTCGATCACTTCCGGGCGACCGATCAGGATCGGATGCGCCAGGCCGTCATCGACCACGTTCTGCACCGCCTGCAGCACCACCTCCTCTTCGCCTTCGGCGTAGACCACGCGCTGCTTGTCACTGCGTGCGCGGTCGTAGACCGGCTTCATCATCAGGCTGGTGCGGTAGACGAACTGGGCCAGCTTGTCGCGGTAGGCGCCCATGTCGGCGATCGGACGGGCGGCCACGCCCGAATCCATCGCAGCCTGGGCCACCGCAGCCGACAGCTCCACCAGCAGGCGGCGGTCGAACGGGCGCGGAATCAGGTATTCGCGGCCGAAGCTCGGGGTCTCGCCGCCATAGGCCGAACCCATGTCGGTGGCCGCACGACGCGCCAGCGCGGCGATCGCGCGCACGCAGGCGATCTTCATTTCCTCGTTGATCGCGGTCGCGCCCACGTCCAGCGCACCACGGAACAGGTACGGGAAGCACAGCACGTTGTTGACCTGGTTCGGGTAGTCCGAACGGCCGGTACCGATGATCGCGTCCGGGCGCGCCGCGCGCGCCAGTTCCGGCATGATTTCCGGGGTCGGGTTGGCCAGCGCGAAGATCACCGGATCCGGCGCCATCGTCTTGACCATGTCGGCGGTCAGGATGCCCGGCGCCGACAGGCCCAGGAAGATGTCCGCACCGGCGACGATCTCGGCCAGGGTGCGCTTGTCGGTGTCGCGCGCATAACGCTGCTTTTCCGGGTCCAGATCGGTACGGCCGGTGTGGATCACGCCCTCGCGGTCGAAGGCCAGGATGTTTTCCGGCTTCAGGCCCAGCTGTACCAGCATGTTCACACAGGAAATGCCAGCCGCGCCCATGCCCGTGGTCGCCAGCTTCACTTCCTCGATCTTCTTGCCGGTGATCGCCATGGCGTTGAGCACCGCCGCACCGACGATGATCGCCGTGCCGTGCTGGTCGTCATGGAACACCGGGATCTTCATGCGCTCGCGCAGCTTGCGCTCGACGATGAAGCACTCCGGTGCCTTGATGTCTTCCAGGTTGATGCCGCCGAAGGTCGGTTCCAGCGAGGCGATGATGTCGACCAGCTTGTCCGGGTCGGTTTCATCCACTTCGATGTCGAACACATCGATGCCGGCGAACTTCTGGAACAGCACGCCCTTGCCTTCCATCACCGGCTTGCCGGCCAGTGCGCCGATGTTGCCCAGGCCCAGCACCGCGGTGCCGTTGGAGATCACCGCCACCAGGTTGCCGCGCGCGGTCAGCTCGCTGGCCTGCTGCGGGTCGGCCTTGATCGCTTCACAGGCATATGCCACGCCCGGCGAATACGCCAGCGACAGGTCGCGCTGGGTCAGCATGGGCTTGGTAGCGGAAACCTTGATCTTGCCCGGCGGGGACATCCGGTGGTAATCGAGGGCGGCCTGTTTGAAATCTTCGTTGGACATCGATGTGGGTTACATGAATGGGCAGAAGGGACAGGGGATCATACCCCCGTTGGAGCGCTCGGACCTGTCGCTACCCTGTCGCAGTCATGCTGCGACCGCACAATTCCGGGGCGTATGCGACGGCCTGAAGGGACAGCTTCGGCGCTGGCCATGACAGCCATGGGACGCCTTGAAACGCTGCGGGGCCGTACCACTGTCGTGATCGGCCCCGCAGTACCACACACCTGGATCAGCCCTTGGCCGGCAGTGCCTCGGGCACCGCGTCGATCGGCGGCGGCAGCTCGCTCTCGCGGCCGTCCAGCGCCAGCTGCAGGCGGTTGCGGTCCAGCGCGCCTTCCCAGCGCGAGACCACCACGGTGGCCACGGCGTTGCCGATGAAGTTGGTCAGCGAGCGGCACTCGCTCATGAAGCGGTCCACGCCGAGGATCAGTGCCATGCCGGCCACCGGCACTTCCGGCACCACCGCCAGCGTAGCGGCCAGGGTGATGAAGCCGGCACCGGTGACACCCGCTGCGCCCTTGGAGCTGAGCATGGCGACCAGCAGCAGGGCGATCTGGTGGCCCAGGGTCAGTTCGGTATTGGTGGCCTGGGCGATGAACAGCGCGGCCAGGGTCATGTAGATGTTGGTGCCGTCCAGGTTGAACGAGTAGCCGGTGGGAACCACCAGGCCGACCACCGACTTGCTGCAGCCGGCGCGTTCCATCTTCTCCATCAGCGACGGCAGCGCCGACTCCGACGAGGACGTGCCCAGCACCAGCAGCAGTTCGGCCTTCAGGTAGCGCGCCAGCTTGAACACCGAGAACCCGCACAGGCGGCAGACCACGCCCAGGATCACCGCTACGAACAGGAACGCGGTGAGGTAGAACGAGCCGACCAGCCAGGCCAGGTTGACCAGCGAACCGACGCCGTACTTGCCAATGGTGAAGGCAATCGCACCGAAGGCACCGATCGGCGCGGCCTTCATCAGGATGTGCACCAGCTTGAACACCGGGGCGACCAGCGCCTCCAGGAAGCTCAGGATCGGCTTGCCTTTCTCGCCCACCGATGCCAGGGCGATGCCAAACAGCACCGCGATGAACAGCACCTGCAGGATGTTGCCATCGACGAAGGCGCTCACCAGCGTCTTCGGAATGATGTCCATCAGGAAGCCGACCAGGGTCAGGTCGTGCGACTTCTCGACGTAGCTGTGCACCGCGGTCTGGTCGAGCTCGGCCGGGTTGATGTTCATGCCGGCGCCCGGCTGCACCACATGCGCCACGATCATGCCGACGATCAGCGCCAGCGTGGAGAAGAACAGGAAGTACGCCATCGCCTTGGCGAATACGCGGCCCACCGTGCGCAGGTGGGTCATGCTGGCGATGCCGGTGACGATGGTCAGGAAGATCACCGGCGCGATGATCATCTTCACCAGATTGATGAAGGCATCGCCGAGCGGCTTCATCTTCTCGCCAACCAGCGGTTCGTAGTGGCCGAGGATGGCGCCCAGGACGATCGCCACGATCACCTGGAAGTACAGCTGGCGATAGATCGGCAACGGCTTTGCAGGCGCCGGGGCTGCGGTCGGGATGTGCATGGCGGACTCCGGAAGGGGCGTTTTCAGGCACGTACGGCCCCAGCACTGCACGGGAACCGTTACCGTGGAAACTGCTCGCAGGCCCTGTGCTGCACGCGCAGGGGGTGCGACCAATGGACGCCTTTGTACGCGCCGGGCACGCCGGCGCAGATAACCTATTGGTACTAGCCCCCCGGTTCAGGTGGCAGCGGTGCCTACACTGGCGCCGCACCGCCCGATCACGGGGAGGCCGGTGGCCCGAGCTGAATGGCCGGGCGCGTCATTGCGAAAGTTCCGGCCCTTGCGGCCGTTGTTGTCCTGTCCACACGCAATCTGAGAGAGCCGCACACAACATGCGCCCGATTCCCACCTTGCTGGCCTTGTCGCTGGCCGCCCTTCCCGCCTTCGCTTCGGCTGCCGATTTCGACAACTGGCCGACCAAGTACGCCTTCGGCGACGGCACCGAGCTGGCGGCCACCGCCAACATCGCCTACGACTACAACGATTTCTCCTCGGGCAGCGGCCTTGAGGATGACGATGCCGTGCGCCGCAAGGAATTCGGTGCAACGCTGAAGAAGAAGGGCGTCTACGACGCGATGGTCTACTACGACTTCCAGGCCGACACCTGGCTGGACGTATTCGTGCGCTTCGAGAGCAAGGCCTTCTTCGGCCGCGACATCGGCCGCTTCCGCTTCGGCTACATGAAGACCCCGGTCGGCCTGGATGCGAATACCTCCTCGCGCGCCGGCAGCTTCCTGGAAACCGCGCTGCCCGTGCAGGCCTTCTACGCAGGCCGTCGTACCGGCGTGGAATGGGTGCTGGAACGCCCGCAGTACCTGTTGCAGGCCGGCGCCTATGGCGGCAAGGACCTGCAGGGTGACAACCCCGGCACCACCCAGGCGGTGCGTGCGGTGTGGACCCCGGTGAAGGCACCTGGTGACGTAATCCACCTGGGCCTGGCCTATTCGCAGGAAAATCCGCGTGGTTACAGCGATGGCCGCGACGTCCACCACGAAGCCAGCGCACGCCTGCGTGCCCGCCCGGAAGCCGGCCTGACCGATATCCGCTTCGTCGATTCCGGTGCGTTGGTCACCGCCGACCAGATCCGGCGCACCGGCCTGGAAGGCATCTGGATCCGCGGCCCATTCTCGCTGCAGGCCGAAGCCCTGCGCGCCACGGTCACCCGCAATGACGGCAAGCCCGACTACACCGGCAGCGGCCAGTACGCGATGGCCAGCTGGGTGCTGACCGGCGAATCGCGCCCGTACAACGCCGGTGCGGTGGCCAACATCAAGCCGGCCCACGACTACGGCGCGGTGGAACTGGTGGCCCGCTACAGCCGCCTCGACCTCGACGACGGCAGCATCCTCGGCGGCCGCCAGCACGACCTGACCCTGGGTGCGAACTGGTACCTGACCAGCCATTTCAAGTTCCAGGCCAACTACGTGAAGGTCGACGCCAGCCGTCGTGGCGTGCACAGCACGCCGGAGATCTTCGAACTGCGCGCGCAGATGCACTTCTGACCCCTTCCACGTCAGACCCCGGCGGGCGTGCACGTCACGCCCGCCGGCCCTGCGTAGACTGCCGCCATGTACTGGCTCAGCCGCCACCGGATGCTGTTGCTCACCCTGCTGGTCATGGTCGGCGGCACCATGCTGTGCGCCGTCGCCGCCGGCCACTACGCCTGGCGACGCGCCCTCGGCGACGAGAGCAGCCAGGTGCAACGCCAGCTTCAGCTGTACGGCCAGGGGCTGCAGCAGCGTATCGACCGATTCGGCACGTTGCCGCAGGTGCTGGCGCTCGATCCGGATCTTCTGCACGCACTACGCATGCCACCCTCGCCCACCGAACGGCAGCGGCTCAACCTCAAGTTGCAACGTGCCAATGAAGTCACCCGTGCCTCGACCCTGACTCTGGTCGGTCACGATGGCGTGGCCGTGGCGGCGAGCAACTGGGACCAGCCGACCACCAACGTCGGCGAGAACTACAGCTACCGCCCCTACTACCGCCAGGCGCTGGCCCAGGGCCGTGGCCGCTTCTACGGGATCGGCATGACCACCGGCGTGCCCGGCTACTACCTGTCGCAGGCCATCGAGGAAGACGGCAAGCGACTGGGCGTGGTGGTGATCAAGGTCGAGCTGTCCGCACTGGAACAGGAATGGCTGAGCAGCCCGGACGTGGTGCTGGCCAGTGACGACCACGACGTGGTGTTCCTGGCCAACCGTGACAGCTGGCGCTACAGGCTGCTGCGCCCGCTGGGCGCCGATGAGCGCCGCGAGATGCTGGATGCGCGCCAGTACGCCGACCGTGCCCTGCAGCCCCTGCGCGCACGCACTGAAGACGTGCTGGCCGACGGTGGCCGCATGGTGCGCCTGCTGGATCCTGTACTGCCGCAGCCGATGCTGTGGCAGAGCCTGCCGCTGCCAGCCGAGAATTGGAACCTGCACCTGCTGCACGATGCCAGTGCCGCCACTGCAGCCGGGCGAGCCGCGGCCCTGACCGGTGGCGCAGCGTGGCTGGCGCTCGGCTTCCTGGTGCTGTTCGTGCAGCAGCGGCGGCGCCTGGCCAAGCATCGACTGCGCAGCCGCCGCGAGCTGGAGACCCTGCTCAAGCAACATGCGCAGGAACTGCGTACCGCGCAGGATGGCCTGCTGCAGGCGGCCACTGATGCCGACAGCGGCCTCAGCCGCAGCCTCGAGCACCTGCCACAGGGCGTGGTAGTGATCGACCGCGAGTTGCGTCTGGTTGCCTGGAATTCGCGCTACCTGGAGCTGTTCCGTTTCCCGCTGGACCTGGTACGCGTGGGCCGGCCGATCGAAGAGCTGTTCCGCTTCAATGCCCGCCGCGGCCTGCTCGGTCCCGGCCCGGTCGACGAGGCCATCGAGCGCCGCCTGAACCACCTGCGCAGTGGCCGCCCGCACATGCGCGAGAGCGAGAAGGATGACGGCACGGTGCTGGAAATCCGCGGCAATCCGCTGCCTGACGGCGGCTTCGTCACCAGCTACGCCGACATCACCAGCTACAAGAATGCCGCGCGCGAACTGCGCTCGCTGGCCGATGCACTGGAACATCGCATTGCCGAGCGCACCCGTGACCTGGACGAAGCACGCCGCGAGGCCGAACAGGCCAACCGCTACAAGACCCGCTTCGTCGCCTCGGCCGTGCACGACCTGCTGCAACCGCTCAATGCCGCGCGCATGTTCGTTTCGGTGCTGCGCGGCAAGCTGAGTGACCCGGCGCAGCAGCAGACCAGCGATCACATCGAGGCTGCACTGGCCGCGCAGGACGCGATCCTCAACAGCCTGCTGGATATCGCCCGGCTGGAATCGGGCAGCCTGCCGACCCGTGTACAGGCCTTCCGGCTCGGGCCGCTGCTGCAGACGCTCGCACGCGAATTCGGCATCGCCGCACAGTCGCGTGGGCTGGTGGTCGACTGGATCGATACCAATGCCGTAGTGGTCAGCGATGAGGCACTGCTGCGCCGCATCCTGCAGAATTTCCTGTCCAATGCACTGCGCTACAGCGAGCGCGGCCGCGTGCTGCTGGGCTGCCGACGCCGCGAAGGGCTGCTGTGGATCGAAGTGCACGACCAGGGCCCTGGCATTCCGGACGCGTTGCAAGGCGAGATCTTCGAGGAATTCCGCCGCCTGCATGATGGCCAGCAACGCGGTGCCGGCCTCGGCCTGGCGATCGTCGACCGTATCGGCCGCCTGCTCGGCCATCCGATCCGGCTGCGCTCGCAGCTGGGCCAGGGCAGCGTGTTCGCGGTGGGCGTGCCATTCGGCGAGGCCAGCGCGATTCCAGCCACTGCACCACCTCCGGTGCTGGTGCAGGAGCCTGCTGCGGACAATCCCCTGCGCGGGTGCCGGGTGTGGGTGATCGACGACGACCCGCACGTGTGTGCAGCCAGCCGCGCGTTGCTGGAGCGCTGGGGCTGCGAGGTGGTGCTGGCCGACGGCCCGCAGGCCGCGCTGCAGCTGGCCAGCGCCGGAACAGTGCCGGAGCTGGTGCTGCTGGATGTACGCATGGGCGACCACCATGGACCGGTGCTGTACGAGACATTGGCAGAGCTGTGGCAGGCCCGTCCGCCGGTGGTGCTGGTCACCGCCGAACGCGATGCGGGATTGCGTGAGATGGCCGCCGAACGTGGCTGGGGAATGATGGCCAAGCCGGTGAAGCCGCCGGCGCTGCGGGCGCTGATGAGTCAGTTGCTGGTGCGGCATCGCGGGTGATTCCAGCCAACGGCGCAGCCCCTCGTGGGTGGTGTCTGGTTGGTCGTGGAAAGCAAAAGCCGTGGGTGGGCCGCTTTTTTTTTGTAGAGCCGAGCCCACGCCCGGCTGCTTTGGGCGGGTCCGCGAAGCCGAGCATCGGCTCCGCTCTACACGAGCAAGCGCAGCGCGCGACCCGCTTTTGATCTTCTTTTTCTTCTCCGTGGGTGGGAGAACACCATGAACTGTCAGCGGCCGGGTGGGTGGGTAGTGCGGGGTGTCCGCGGCATGGATGCCGCGGCCAAGCCCCCATGGATGGGTTTACGGCGTCCCCGCACTACCCACCCACCCGGCCAGCCCTCAGCAATCCGGCTCTCGGTGACCAACCAGGCACCACCCACGAGGGGCTGCGCCGTTGGCTGGAAACCCTCGATTCGTTAGTCGGAAGTTAAAGATCCGTAAGCATTCTGCTGCGATCCCGCAGTCATCTGCATGCAACCGATCGTCATTAGCCTTCGTGACGTTCCAGTCAGGTTCGACGCGGTAAGCTCTCCCTCGATGAGCTCGCAGCATCGCTCATCGAGCGCAGTACGCAGTAGCAATTTGGAGGAAGACATCACATGGCAATCGTTCTTTATGTCGGTGGTAGCAAGGATGGCGAGAAGGGCGTGGTGCCCTACGGCTTCAGCAAATCCCGCGCCGACACCGCGCTGGGGCCGGAGTTCTACACGGAGCGGTTCATGGAACTGCAGGGTGTCGGCAAGGTCCGCCTGATGGCCCTGGAAAGCATGCGTGACGAGATCGTCATGCAGCGTGCCGCCCGCCACTACCGCTGACCTTCGCAACATGCGGCAGGGCGCGCCCACCATCGTGCGCCCGCGCCGGCATCCCAGCCCAGGGCCAGTCCGAGCCCTCTCTTTGCCAGGATGCCGGCGTCCAATCCGGTCCCGCCGCTGAACCTCGCCCCCTGTCAATGCCTTGTCCGGCTCCGTCGTGGATTGCCAGAATGGGGTCTTCCCGTATCGCGGCACAGACCTGAAGCAATGCACGACGCCAAGAACGCCCAGAGCGCGCTCGCCCAGCAGATCGCCCAGACCATCGCCGACGAGATCGGTGCCCAGTCCACCCAGGTACACGCCGCTGTCGGCCTGCTCGACGAGGGCGCCAGCGTCCCGTTCATCGCGCGCTACCGCAAGGAAGTGACCGGAGGCCTGGACGACACCCAGCTGCGCAACCTGGAAACCCGCCTCACCTACCTGCGTGAGCTGGAAGACCGCCGCGCCGCCGTGTTGTCCAGCATCGGCGAGCAGGGCAAGCTCAGCGACGAGCTGCGCAACGACATCCTGGCCGCCGATACCAAGAGCCGGCTGGAAGACCTGTACCTGCCGTACAAGCCCAAGCGCCGTACCCGTGCACAGATTGCCCGCGAGGCCGGCCTGGAACCGCTGGCCGATGGCCTGCTGACCGACCCGACGCAGGACCCGCAGGTTTTAGCCGCCACCTTTGTCGACGCCGACAAGGGCGTGGCCGACACCAAGGCCGCGCTGGAAGGCGCGCGCGCGATCCTGATGGAGCGCTGGGGCGAAGACGCCGCGCTGGTCGGTGAACTGCGTACCTGGCTCGGCGAAACCGGGGTGATCCGTGCCCGCGTGGCCGAGGGCAAGGAAACCGAAGGCGCCAAGTACCGCGATTATTTCGAACACGCCGAAGCGCTGGCGAAGATTCCGTCGCACCGCCTGCTGGCACTGTTCCGCGCACGCCGCGAGGAAATCCTGTTCCTGGAGCTGGACCCGGGCAGCGATGCCGAGGCTGGCCACCAGTACGCGGAAGGCCGCGTGGCGCGCAAGGCCGGCATTGCCGACCAGGGGCGCGCGGGCGACCGCTGGCTGCTGGATGCCTGTCGCCTGACCTGGCGCGCCAAGCTGCATACCCATCTGCTGCTGGACCTGTTCAACCAGGCCCGCGAAAAGGCCGAGGCCGAAGCCATCGCGGTGTTCGGCGACAACCTGAAGGACCTGCTGCTGGCGGCTCCGGCTGGCCCGAAGACCGTGCTCGGGCTGGACCCGGGCATCCGTACCGGCTGCAAGATCGCCGTGGTCGATGCCACCGGCAAGCTGGTCGCCACCGACACCATCTACCCGCACGAACCCCGCCGTCAGTGGGAGCAGTCGCTGCAGACCATCAAGCAGCTGTGCGCCAAGCACAACGTGGAACTGATCGCGATCGGCAACGGCACCGCCAGCCGTGAGACCGACAAGCTGGCCGGAGAGGCGATCAAGGCCGCGGCCAACCCGAAGCTGCAGAAGGTGGTGGTCAGCGAGGCCGGTGCTTCGGTGTACTCGGCCTCGGAGTTCGCGGCCAAGGAATTCCCGGGCCTGGACGTGTCGCTGCGCGGTGCGGTGTCGATCGCCCGGCGCCTGCAGGATCCGCTGGCCGAGCTGGTGAAGATCGAGCCCAAGGCGATCGGCGTTGGCCAGTACCAGCACGACGTGGATCAGTACCGCCTGGCACGGGCGCTGGACGCACGCGTGGAGGACTGCGTGAACGCGGTTGGCGTGTACGTGAACACCGCTTCGGCCGCGCTGCTGTCGCGCGTGTCCGGCTTGTCAGCGACGGTGGCCGAGAACATCGTGCGCCATCGTGACGACAACGGCCCGTTCAAGCGTCGCAAGGACCTGCTGAAGGTCGCGCGGTTGGGCGAGAAGACCTTCGAGCAGTGCGCCGGCTTCCTGCGCATCGCCGATGGTGACCAGCCGCTGGATGCCTCGGCGGTGCACCCGGAAGCCTACCCGGTGGTCGAGCGCATCGTTGCCAGCACCGCGCGCCCGATCAAGGCGCTGATCGGTGATGGCAGCTTCCTGCGCGGCCTGAAGGCAGAACAGTTCACTGACGACACCTTCGGCGTGCCGACCGTGCGCGACATCCTCAAGGAACTGGAAAAGCCGGGCCGCGATCCGCGTCCGGAGTTCAAGGCCGCCCGCTTCGCCGAGGGCGTCGAGGACATCAAGGATCTGCGCGAAGGCATGGTGCTGGAGGGCGTGGTCAGCAACGTTGCGGCCTTCGGCGCCTTTGTCGATATCGGCGTGCACCAGGATGGCCTGATCCACATTTCGGCGCTCTCCGATACGTTCGTGAAGGATCCGCGCGACGTGGTCAAGGCCGGCGATATCGTCAAGGTGAAGGTGCTGGAGGTGGACGTGGCGCGCAAGCGCATCGCCCTGACCCGGCGCTTGGACGACACCCCCGGCCAGGCCACCAGCCGCCCGGGCCAGCGCGATGAGCGCAATCAGGGCCAGGGGCCACGTCGTGACGCGGGTGGCCAGAACCGTGGCCCCAACCGCAGCCCGGGCAATGGCGGCCGTGGTGGCCAGTCGGCGGCGCCGGCCAACAATGCCCTGGCAGACGCCTTCGCCCGCGCCAAGCGCAGCTGAGGAGCGTGTCCCCCGTCACGGTTGATCCGGGGCGGGGGACTTGTCGATTTTCCCCGTGATTGCGCACACTTGCGCCTGAGGGGGGCGTGTGGCCTCCCCGCTGTCTCTGGGGAGGGCCATGACGCCAGCACGACCCGTCGTCTTCATTGACGTCTGCAGCGCCCTGCTGCGGCCGGAGGCTGCCTGCGCGTCCCGGGGAACGGGTTGATGGCCGGCCAGGGAAGCAACGGCAACGGGCTGCTGGAGCGGCGCCTGCAGGAGCTGGCTGAAGAACGCCGCCGGCTGGCGATGATCATCGACGGCACCGCCGCCGGCACCTGGGAATGGAACGTGCAGACCGGCGAGATGCGGGTCAACGCGCGCTGGGCCGAGATCGTCGGTTACCGGCTGGAAGAATTGGAGCCGGTGTGCCAGAAGACCTTCCTGACATTGGTCCATCCCGACGATATCGCCCTGTCCGATGCGGCGCTCGAGGACCATTTCGAGGGCCGCAGCGACAATTACGTCTGCCTGTTGCGCATGCGCCACAAGAACGGCCAGTGGATGTGGATCCACGACCGTGGCCGCGTGTTCGAATGGGACGGGCAGGGGCGGCCACTGTGGATGGCCGGTGCGCATGCTGATGTGACCGAACTGCAGCAGGCACGCCAGGATGCGGCCGAGACCCGGCAGCGACTGCAGGCGGTGGTCGACGCCTCCGACGAGGTTGCGGTGATCGCCACCGATATCGACGGCACCATCACCCTGTTCAATACCGGCGCACAGCGCCTGCTCGGCTACGCCGCCGAGGAGGTGGTTGGCCATCGGCGCCTGGATGCGTTCCATGACCCGGACGAGCTGAGCGCCTGGCTGCAGCCGCTGGCGGGCGACGACGGCGAGGTACCTGGCGTGTTCGAGGCGCTCAGTGCCCGTGCCGATGGGCAGACCTATTCGCGGCAATGGACGCTGCGCCGCAAGGACGGCCAGTCACGCCAGGTCCGCCTGTCGATCAGCCGCATGGATGGCGCCGACGGCACGCGGATCGGCTACGTCGGCATGGCGATCGACATCACCGAGATCCTGCAGGCGCGCGCCGAAGCACGGCTGTCGGCGGAGAAGTTCGCCGGTGCGTTCACCTCGGCTGCATTGGGCATGGCACTGGTGTCGCTGGAAGGGCGCTGGCTGGACGTCAATGACGCGCTGTGCCGGATCCTCGGCTATCCACGCGAAGAACTGCTGCAGGTTGATTTCCAGCGGCTGACCCACCCCGATGACCTGCAGACCGACCTGGCTCTGGTGCAGGATCTGCTGGCCGGGCGGCGCAGCCACTACCACCTGGAGAAGCGTTACCTCGATCGCGACGGCAAGGTGATCTGGGCGCGGCTGTCGGTTTCGCTGGTGCGCAGCGAGCGCGGTGAACCTGTGCATTTCGTGTCGCAGATCCAGGACATCAGCGCCCAGCGCAGCAGCGAGCAGCGCTTGTTCGAAAGTGAGCAGCGCAGCCGCATTACTCTTGATGCGGTCGCCGACCTGGTGCTCAGTGTCAGCCTCGATGGCCGCATCGACTATGCCAATGCGGCTGCGGTGCGTACCTTGGCCGGTGATGGTGCGCTGTCGCTGGCCGGGCACAAGGTGCAGGACGTGCTGGCGTTGACCACCGAGTACGCGCCTGGATCGGTGCTGGATGTCTCGGTGCTGCTGGATCCGGAAAGCAACGCAGTGGACCTGCATGCCGACCTGCTGTTGCGGCTGGGCACGGCGACCATACCGGTGGACCTGACCCGCGCCTGGCTTCGCGATGACGAAGGCCATGTACGCGGTGCGGTGTGGGTGCTGCGCGACGATACCCAGCAGCGTGCACGCCAGCGCGAGGCGCGTCACCTTGCCGAAATCGATCCGTTGACCGAGCTGAGCAACCGCCGCGGCTTCGAGGTGCACCTGCAGCAGGCGATCACCCGTGTCGAGCGCACGGGCCAGGCCGCGTCGTTGATGTACATCGACCTGGATCGCTTCAAGCCGGTCAACGACACCTGGGGCCATCTGGCCGGTGATGCGGTGCTGTGGGCGGTGGCCAGCGTGCTGCGCCATGGCGTGCGTGATTCGGATGTGGTGGCACGGCTGGGGGGGGATGAGTTCGCGGTGATCCTGTCCGGCTGTACGCCGCGGCGTGCCGCGCGTATCGGCGGCGAACTGCTGCATACCCTTGCGTCGCTGTCGATTCCGTGGGACCAGGACCGCCTGCATGTCGGGGCCAGCATCGGCATCGCGCCGCTGGCGGGCGGCATGAGCGTGGACCAGGCGGTGGCCGCCGCCGACGCCCAGTGCTACCGGGCCAAGGCGATGGGACGCAACAACGTGCAGGTGCAGGGTGAGGCCAGTGAGCTGCCTGGCGACGACGCGGATGCGGCCGAAGGCTGATCTCAGCCTGTGAGAGGACGCGCGCGAATACTGCGCGCACATCCACTCATGCAGGTGATCCCATGAAGGTCTGGAACCCGGTTGCGATGCGGGCCTACGCCCCGGCGATGGTTGGCTGGTGCCTTGCGCTGGCGGCCTGCCTGCGTCTGGAGGAAGTGCGCGACGATCTGCACGCGCAGGCATTGCTGCCGGTGCTGCAGGGCGGTGCCATCGCCCTGCTGGTGTTCACGCTGTCCTGTATCGGCGGGGCCAGCATCGTGTTGTGGCGGGCGGGCCGGAAGGAGGTACCGCCTCATACTCTTGATGCTCAGGCCCACGCTTCACGGGAAGGCGCAGAGATCACCTGAAGGCAAAGAGATGTTACCTGTCGATAGAACGCCTGCAACACCACCCTTTGCATTGATGCCGTTGCAGTTTCCAACACCCAAGCGACGATTCTGAATGAACCGGTTGGAGCGGAATGTGGCCGTGGTACCACCCGATGTCTCAAACACCGCCCCACCATAGTTCGCACCGCTTACAGCATTGTTTTCTGCAAGAAAGCGCTGTGAACCCTGTACGACGTCGATACCCCATTCACCAGGGCGTTCGATCACCGAGTTCTTGATGGTGCAGTCGATGCAGTTCACCAGATAGATGGCGCTGGCGCCGGAGTCGATGACGCGTGCGCCATCAATCATGACGTTGCTCGAGTTGTAGATGGCCATCTCGCCATCGCCCCCCGGGCCATCCTTTCGGCCGGTCAGCTGTCCATAGAGGATGGTGACGTCGCGGGAATCGGTGATCCACAGATTTGGGTCCGCCACATTGTTGCCTGCTATGCCGTTGGCACGCATGAAGGTGTCCCATATATCCACACCTTTCCCGCCCACGACACCAGTGCTGATCTGGAAGCCGACGATATCGAGGCTCCAAATGATGATGCGGTCCTGATGATAGGCCAGTACACCGAAGTTTCCGCCTGCACCGGTGGACAACGTGAAATTGTGCAGCATGGTGCCGCTGCCGAGCCCGATCGCCTTCTGTGGGGAGCCATGGGCGGAGATCAAGACGTCGGCCATGCTCGCACCCAATCCCTCGATGGTCGTGCCGGAGGGAACTTCCAGTGGTGCAGGGCCAGTGACGTAGGTGCCAGGCCGCAGGCAGATTTTCTTGCCAGGTGCGGTGGCCACTGCGGCAGCAAGGTTACCACCACTGTCGAGAGTGAGATCGCATGCCGAGGCCTGCGCGGCACCGGCCAGGCCTATGGCAAAGAGTACGGCGGAAATGCGTTGTTTCATTATGGGTTCCTTCCGTGGAGTGGTTGAAGTTGCATCCAAGATACCGCAGCCGACCGGCTTGACGTCAACGCAGCACTTCATCCGAACTGACCAGCTGTACGTCGTGCATCAGGTTGAGATAGGCCTCGTAGTAGCCCTTGTGAGAGGCACCGACGATGGTCAGCATGCGGGTGCCCGGCTGTTGGCCGAGTACGTCGCGCATGTTGGCGACCATGCGCAGGTTGCGGGTTTCCCAGTAGCCCACGTAGTTGCGGCCGAAGCCTTCTGGCGAGGGCTCGACCAGCGTCGCGCCGAAGTCGCTGTTGTAGGCCACCATCGCGGTCTCGGGTGTGTTGTAGGCGCGATACATCGCCAGCAGTCCGTCCGGTTGGGCAAGATTGGCTTCGAGCCGTTCATCAGCCGCCCTGCGTGCCTTGACGATGGGATTATCCCAAGCGCCCCGGATGGCCGCTGCATAGGCCTTCTGCTGAGATGCCGGCGTCGGCGAATCCGCAGTGTGGTCGTCGACCGACCACACGCGCTCCAGCCCCAGGCGTGCGGCAAGGACGCCGGCCACCAGGCCGGCCTCGTTGCGGCGGGCCATGCGCGTGTCGAGGAACTGCACCAGCTCCGGTGTCAGGCTGTCGGAGGCACGTCGCTCTTCCTTGGGCAGCCGCAGCCATTGGACGACTGCCGAACTGCTTTCGCCCGCGGCCAGGAACACTGCAGCCAATCGGCGCCGCTGGGCAGCGGTTGGCGCCTTCGGCCAATCTGCAAGCAGGCGTTCCATTTCCACGTTGGCGCTGGGAACGTCCAGGCCGGTGGCGGCCTGTGCCGGCGCCGGATCGACGCAGTAGTCCGCTACGCTCTCTGCGTATCGGGCCGGATTGCGGCGCATGAAATCGCACTGCAGGCCGGAGAGGTTCTCAACCGCGATCGCGGTGGGCTGCCAGGCCTCCAGCCGCTTCAGCAGTGGCTCCAGCATCGCCGGTTCGAAGGTCTTCGGCAGGCTGGACAGATGCGGGCTGCCCAACACCAGCACCTCGTTCGGACGCCCGGCCGGTGGGCCCTTCAGCTGGTCGGGATGGAAGGTCGGCCGGTAGCTGGCATCGGCAGCCAGGGCGCCGGTACTGCACAGGCCCAGGAAGAGGTAGCTGGCCAAGCGTGGAAGCATGTTGATCTCCGTGTCCGTGAACGTCCTGCAGGTCACTGCATGCTGGCTGTTTCCCTGTGTCCGGGGACCTCCCGTTGGTCATGTAAACCCTTTTGCCTTGCGCTGCATCAGTCTGCTGGGCGAGGCTGTGCTCAATGGACAGGTGGTGCATGACATGGCATCCGGCAACTGGATGATAGATAGCGCGCGGTTGCGCCTTCGGCCTTTCACGGCCGCGGATGCGGATGAGGCATTCGCAGCGATCACGCCGGGGCTGACCCGTTACATGGCGTTCGAGCCGCCGCCGTCGAAGGAGGCCTTCGCTGTGGTCTGGCAGGCGTGGTTGCCAACCATCGCCTCGGGCACGGACATCACCTTCGTCATCCGCCGGCGTGACGATGGCGCCTTCCTTGGCTTGGCCGGCCTTCATCGCAGCAGAGACGCCGAGCCCGAACTCGGCATCTGGATCAGCGAGGCGATGCATGGGCAGGGCTACGGCCGGGAAGCCGTCTCGGCGGTGTGGTCGCGGGCCTCCGCGCATCTGCGATGCGCGGCATTCCGCTACCCGGTGGCGGAGCAGAACGCGCCGAGCCGGCGCCTGGTCGAATCGCTTGGCGGCGTGCCTGCCGGGCGTGAGCAGGGCGTGAAGTACACGGCGACTGTCTACCGCATTCCTGCGGCAAAGCATGGAGATGCGACGGGCGTCGCGGAATCCGGTTAAAGCCGCCGACTGCATCGCCGATATCCCCTCTGGATCCCGCTCCAGTCACCCGCTGCAGGACCCCCGGCTGCCCCCGATGGGCGGCCCGCGCCGTGTGTTCCGCCGCTCCCAGATGCTGATCGCGCCCGCACCAGACGTTCTTGCCAGCCGCTCGAGGGGTGCCAGCCGGCACCTGTAGTCCCAGGCAACTGATGTTGCCGCCGGGCATCCCGCCCGTCGGATCGCAACCGCTTACCGGACACCGAGGATCAGACAATGCTCATTCCAGGCTTCACGGCGGGCGCGCAGGCGCCGGCCGAGCTGCATACCCGTTGGTCTCCCTGGCGCGCGCTGTTGGGTGCGTTGGCTCCCCGGCATCGGCCCAGTACCGAGCTGGCGGCGAACGACCGCGCCGAGCTTGAGGCGCAGGTCGCGGCGCTGCACCGCGTGCAGGCGGTCATCGAGTTCGGGCTCGACGGCACCATCCTGCAGGCCAACGACAACTTCCTGCAGGCAATGGGGTATCGGCTGGAAGAGATCCAGGGCAAGCATCATTCGTTGTTCGTCGATCCAGAGCACGCCGGCAGCACCGAGTACCGCGACTTCTGGGCGCGGCTGGGGCGCGGCGAGTATGACGCCGGGCAATACCGGCGCTTCGGCAAGGGCCAGCGTGAGATCTGGATCCAGGCCTCGTACAACCCGGTGCTGGACCGCCAGGGACGCCCCTACAAGGTGGTCAAGTTCGCTACCGACATCACCGCGCAGAAACTGCAGGCGGCGGACTCGGCCGGGCAGCTGGCAGCGATCGGCAAGTCGCAGGCAGTGATCGAGTTCAGCATGGATGGTCGCATCCTCTCGGCCAACGACAATTTCCTCGCCACCACCGGTTACAGCCTGGACGAGGTGCGTGGACAACACCACTCGTTGTTCGTCGAGCCCGACCACCGCAGCAGTGAAGCGTACCGGCAGTTCTGGCAGAAGCTCGGACGCGGCGAATACGATGCCGGGCAGTACCGGCGCCTGGGCAAGGGCGGGCGCGAGGTCTGGATCCAGGCGTCCTACAACCCGATCCTTGACCTCAACGGGAAGCCGTTCAAGGTCGTCAAATACGCTACGGACATCACCGCGCAGGTACATGAAAACCAGGCCATGCAGCGGGCGGTGGCGCAGACCCGTGAAGTGGTGGCGGCGGCCAAAGGCGGCGATCTGACCCAGCGCGTGGCCACGGCCGACAAGCGTGGCCCGATCGCTGAGCTGTGCGATGGCGTGAACTCGCTGGTCGAGGCAATGGCGGCCATCATCGGCCAGATCAAGTTCGCCGCCGACACCATCGCGGTGGGCGCGACCGAGATCGCGCAGGGCAACAGCGACCTGTCGCAGCGTACCGAGCAGCAGGCGGCCTCGCTGGAGGAAACCGCAGTGTCGATGAAGGGGCTGGCCGAGACCGTGCAGCGCACTGCCACCAATGCGCGGCAGGCCAGCCAGCTTGCCGGTGGCGCTGCCGATGTCGCGGCGAAGGGCGGCAGCGTGGTGCATGAAGTGGTCGAAACCATGGCGGTGATCAACACCTCGTCGCGGCGCATCGTCGATATCATCGGCGTGATCGACGGGATCGCCTTCCAGACCAACATCCTGGCGCTCAATGCAGCGGTGGAGGCTGCACGTGCTGGCGAGCACGGCCGTGGCTTTGCCGTGGTCGCCACCGAGATCCGCGAGCTGTCGCAGCGTTCGGCCAGCGCGGCCAAGGAGATCAAGCACCTGATCGACGAGTCGGTCGCCAACGTCGGCGCTGGTACCGCCCAGGTCGAGAGTGCCGGCCGGACCATGGACGAGATCGTGGTCAACGTGCGTCGGGTCAGCGATCTGATGACCGAGATCAGTACCGCCGCGCAGCAGCAGAGCGACGACATCCAGCAGATGAACCATGCGGTCGACCTGATTGATCAGGGCACCCAGCAGAACGCAGCGCTGGTCGAGGAGGCGTCGGCGGCGGCGCGCAGCATGGAGGAGCAGTCGGCGCAGCTGCTGCACACCGTGGCCGGTTTCCGCGTGCAGGGCGCGGCCGGGCATCTGCACGGGGCAGCGGTGCTGCGCGCGGTCTAGGCGCGCCGGTCGGGCCGTTCGCTCCCGGCCGTGGCGGCCGGGGCGCCGTGCACACGGTTGCGCCCGGCGTGCTTGGCCCGGTACAGGGCCTGGTCGGCGCGGTCGACCAGGTCGCGCGGATCGCCGTTCTCGCCGGCGGCCTGCCAGGCCACGCCGATGCTGATGGTGACGACGGCTTCGGCCGCCGGCAGGCCAGCGGCTTCGACTGCCGCGCGCAACCGTTCACCCAGGCTCAGGGCATGGGCGATATCGGGCGAGGGCAGGGCGGCGATGAACTCCTCGCCGCCATAGCGGGCCAACAGGTCATCGCCGCGTTGCAGGCAGCCGTCCAGGATCCCGGCCACCGCGCGCAGCCGGCGGTCACCTTCCGGGTGGCCATAGGTGTCATTGAGCCGCTTGAAATGGTCGATGTCGATCATCAGCACGGCCAGGCCCAGCCCTTGGCGGCGTGCGCGGCGATGGGCACTGCCGAGGGATTCGTCGAAGTTGCGCCGGTTGCCCAACCCGGTCAATGGATCGCGCCGGGCCAGTGCTTCCAGTTCGTCATGCTGGCGCTGGATCTCGACCTGGGTCAGCACGCTGCGCAACGCGTAACCCAACATGGCGCCGATGAAGCCGACGATCGCCAGTGTTGGATGCAGGCGTGAGACCAGCAGTGCCACCATCATCAGCAACAGGGGCAGCATCAATGGAACACCAGCATCGACGACGCGGCGCAGATTGCGCGACACCACTACCGCAGGCGGCCGCCATGGGCTGCCTGCCATCACTGCCAGCAGTACGAACAGGCCACTGATCAGCAGGTCGCCCCAACCGCCGTCGGGCACCTGGGGCTGGTAGTGATTGATGTAGAACGCGAGCAGAAAATAGCCCAGCGCATAGGTCGTCAGGGTACGGAAGAAGTCACGCCGATCGGCATTGTCTTCGGCCAGGAAGCGGATCAGCGCGAAGCAGAATACGAGACCGTTCTGCACGGTGCTCATCGCGTTCAGACCCTGCATCCACAGGGCTGCATCCAGGTGCACCAGCGCCCGCGTGTGTACGTAGTACAGCAGCCAGAGCAGGGCAATGATCGACAGGTCCACGGCGCGCACGTAGCGGTTGCCGCCCCCAGGGCTGGCCGCCACGTAGGTCAGCGGTATCCGGTAGAACACGTAGAGGATCAGCGACGACAGTGGCATCTGTGCCTGCCCGCCGCCATCCGCGATGCGATACAGCTGGGCCAGCAAGGCGATCGAGAACAGGCCGACGGCGAAGCCGAGCAGCCGCCACTTGCAGGCGGCCCGGCTGTCGCGGGCACGCCGCACACATGCCAGTGCCGCCAGCAGGGGAGCAGCCATCAACAGCAGGAAGGAACCTATCGGGTCCTGAGGGCCGATCAGAGCAATGACAAGCGCGTGCGTGACCAGAAAAAACAGTGCAGCACGCAACGTCATGCATTCCCCCGCCCCCAGGTCCGGCTGCCCTCAAGATAGGCAGATGCACGTGAGGCTTGCAAGAAAAGTGTGCGCTGCGTCCATTGGCAACGTTGTCAGTGGTTGCCGTTGTGTTTCAGCACGATGACGCGGTGTTCTCGATGTGCGCGTACATCCAGAAGTCAGCGGCCTGGCCGCGGACCTGGCGATAAGCGCGGAGCAGTCCCTCGCGCTGCATGCAGATGCGTTCCAGCACGGCGATCGAACGGGTATTGCTGTCCAGCACCGTGGCCTGGATGCGGACGAGCGCCAGTGTAGTGCGTCCCCAGGCCAGCACGGCACGCGCCGCGTTCGTGGCCAGTCCCTGGCCCTGCCAGCGAGGATCGAGATCGTACGCGAGCTCGGCGCGGCGATGCTGAAGATCGATTCCGTTCAGGCCTACGGTGCCGATCAGCAGGTTATCTGCATCGACCAGTGCCCAGCGCCGGTCGACCGGCGAGGCTGCGTAGCTGTTGATCAGGTGGCGTAGTGCTTCTGAAGAAACGTCACCCCAGCTGGTGTGTTCGGTCACGCCGGGCAGCGAAAGATAGCGCGACCAGGCGACAGCATCATCCGGCCGCAACGAGCGCAGGCGCGGGGGCGGGGTGTCGGGAGGCGAGGGGTGCAAAGGGGCGGGCATGGCTGCCAGTGTCGGCGTTCCAAACCCGGAAATGCAAAAAGGCCAGGTCGGAGACCTGGCCTTTGATGCAGTGGTGCCGGTGAAAGGCACTAAGCCACATTTCCCGCTCAATCCCGGTCAGGCCCGAACAGAGACTATATCCAACGGATTCAGTGGCTTGCGCGCGCTGCGCGGATTGCTCTAATCACGTGTTGGCCCGTGCCTGCCCGATAGCGTTACGCCAGAATTACGCCGAACATTGGCGGCATGGCATCTATCCAACGACGCGGCACCTCCTGGCGTGCCGAGATCTACAAGGACGGTCGACGCGAGTCGAACACCCTCCCCACGAAGGCGCAGGCGGTCCAGTGGGCGCTGATGCGCGAGGCCGAGCTGACGGGTGCACGCCTCCCAGAGAATACCGTGAAGGACGCCCTGCGCCGCTATGCCGATGAGGTGGCGCCGAAACACAAGGGCGCTCGTTGGGAGCTGGCCCGGCTGGGACTGCTGGAGCGGGATCCCCTGGCGCTCGTGCGCCTGCCCGCTCTGCGGCCGATCCATCTGGCCGAATGGCGCGAGCGCCGCTTGGGCCAGGTCGCACCCGCCTCCGTGCGGCGCGAGATGAACCTGCTGCAGTCGGTGTTCAAATCCTGCCGGAAGGATTGGGGGTGGCTGAATGGTGACCCGATCAAGGACGTGGACCGGCCGCAGGCGCCGGCCAGCCGGAAACGCAGGGTGGCTCAGGAAGAGATCGACCGGCTGACGCTGGCGCTGGGATATGACGGTGGCGCGCCGAAGACGGCTCAGCACCGGGTCGCGTTGTGCTTCATGTTCGCCCTGGAGACGGCCATGCGCGCTGGCGAGATCTTGGGCATGAAGTGGACCGATGTATCCGCCAAATCCGTGACCTTGCCGAAGACCAAGAACGGCGACGTTCGCCGTGTGCCAATGTCAGCCCGCGCGCGGGAGATAGTCAGCCTTCTGCCGCAGGACGCAGATAGCGTCTTCGATCTGGATCCCGGCACGCGAGACACCCTGTTCCGCCGTGCGCGGGACGCCGCTCAGATCGAGAACCTGCACTTCCACGACAGTCGCGCTGAGGCGATCTGGCGGCTGTCGAAGAAGCTGGACGTGATGGAGCTGGCCCGAGTCATTGGCCACCGGGACCTGAAGAGCCTCTTGATTTACTACCAGACCGACGCCGACGAGCTGGCTGACCGGCTCGGTTAGCTTGGCGCCAGGCCAGCACCTCGCCGGCAATCCATGTCGCCGGACGCATGCTGATCCGGACGGGGAAGTCCGGCCTGCAAGCGACGGTCTCCAGCACGGTTCGCGCAGCCAGGCCGAGCAGGGTGCCGACTTCTTCGGCACCGATGGCTCGCAGCTCGAATGGGATGTTCTCGGCAGCTCCCATAATTCCTCCTTCAGATCGATGCCAGCGCCGCGCGCTGGGTCTTGGGTTTGCGCTCGGCCAGGCCGAGCTGGAACTGCAGCACGTTGTCCGTTGCCGCAGGCAGCGCGGCCGTGCGCGCGCTGCGCGCCGGTCGGTTGAGCCTGCGCCAGGCAGCAATGGCCGCATCGGGATCGGCATGCTTACTGGTCGACCTACAGGCGCACTCGATCAGGTGGCCACCGCCGGCGGACGCACAGCGCTTGTCGTGGATGTGGCGCGCGCGGTGGCCGGCGGCGCAGTTCGGCAACCCTTCCGGGTGGCTGATATGTTCCTGGGTCATGTGTCAGCTCCTATGGAATCGAGGGGAATGGCTCGCGCTACACTGGGGTGCATGAGTCAGTATGCGAATTCGACGCATGCGGAGTTGTGGCTCCGCGCCAAGGCTGAGGCGGGTGCTCTGCGACAGAGCGCTGACGTGCAGGACTTGGTATTGGCCAAGAGGCCGACGACTCATTGGCAGCGGCAGCAGATCCGCGCGGCCATGGCTCCTGGCGCTGACCGATCGCTGGCCGACCTTCTGGATGCGTTGGCCAGCCAGATACACCACGGCCGACATATCCCCGGCGATGCCGAGCAGCTTCTGCAGGATCCGGCCACCAGTCTTCTGTCTGTGTTCGGCCCGAAGCTGGCCGAGCATCAGCGCAATGCGCGTCACCTGGTGGTGCTGGAGGCGGCGAACGTGGTCCTGCGTAAAGATTCGTCGGCTTGGCTCCATGGTGGAGAGGCGGGGCAAACGCCACACGAGCGGTCGCTGGCCAGCAACGGCGGTTTGGCCGCTGTACTGCAGGAGCTGGAAGCCCGTCGGAAGCGATAGGGCGGTCATGCGAACAGGTCCAGTTGGGTCGGCAGAGCCGGCGTTGGGCTGGGGGCGGACGCCGGTGCTACCGGAGCACGGCGAGGCTTTGACGCAGGCGGTACGCGCTGCACCAACTGCAGGTAGTCGCCGTCGCCGCGCATCTGCCAGGGTCGCCCCTTGATCGGGCAAACGTCGTGGTAGCCCGCGTCGTAGTGGCCGCCGCGCGGCCCTTCGCGATACCTGAGCTGCACCTGGTAGTGCGATCGACCGGCGAACTTTGCCGGTTCGAGGTGTGGACCCGTCACGCTCTTGACGGTGAACAGCGGAATGCATCGACTCCAGTTCGTATCGTCTCCCGGCTGATCGGGTTGGCCATAATCAGCCCTGGGCTCGTCCTTGTACCAAGCCCACACCTTGTCGCCTATCTGAAACGGCTGCAGTCCTTCGGTGCCGGCGTGCGTGTGCGTTGGCAGCGGCGGGAAAAGGTCGCGGATTGAGTACCAGTACCCACGACCGCTCATATCGCTCAGCTGCGTCATCGGAAAGAGGGCGACGACGATGACGCCGCCGCGCATCAGGTAAAACGCACGCCCGCATGGCGAAGGGCCTCCCTCGATGCTGGATAGGATTGCTTGGCGCGACCATCCCTTGACTAACCTCCGCGAAACGATGCCGTCGGCGATCTTGAACGCCAAGTCTTGGTCGATGACGCCTTTGTCTTCCCGTGGTGCAGCGATGAGCAGCTGGTCAGCCATTGTTGAGGCCATTGGGAGTAGTGGGTGCCTTGTGTATGCTCAGGAAGGAGAATTTTTGCTCAAGAGGTAATGCATGGCAGAAGACATCCGCTGGTACGAGAATTGGAACTTCAAGGTCAGAGGGCGCGATGTAACCATTCGAGTTGCGTTGGATAGACCCGGGAAAGGCTCGCTTACTGCATTCCAAGTGGTCTACGGACCGAGTCAGATTGGCCTGGACATTCCGGTGACTTCCCGCGAAGACGCGCGAAACAAAGTTGAAGCGCTGCTTTGCGAGCTGATGGGGAGAGATTGGTGTTGAGGTGAGCAGCTGGTCAGCCATGGCAGTGCTCCGCGCGCCGCGACGGCATGGCAGAATGCCGGCGAGTCCACAGGGGGATCAGGGAATGAGCGGTTTGCACCGGTTGTGGCAAGGAATCAGTCCGTGCATGGAGCCAGGTGTCGGCGACTGCGTAGTTTGGTGGGACGGCTGGGCCGTAGCTGTTGCGCTTGTTGCGGCCATGCTTGCAACGGCCTCTCTGGTTGTTGCTTTCTGGGGAGTGTTGGCCACTGTCGTGTCCAGCATCGCTGTATGGAAGCTCGGTCAAAAAGCGAACGCTCTCGCTGAGAGCGGTGCAGAACAAGTCAGACTCGAACGTGAGGCGATAGCGGCGGCAGTCGCCGATGAACGCGAGCGAGAAGGGGTCATTGTTCTCTCCTACATATCTTCTGAACTGACCGCGATCTTTCCTTCCATAGCAGCGCTGGCGGTATCGCTGGAGAAGGACGGCGCTGAAGATGAATTCTTGAAATCGAAGGCTCTTAGAAATGTTTGGGCGGATGACCTTGCTGCAATCAAGACGCCGAGAATCGAAAGTACTCTTCAACTTTTGAAGGGGCTGCCAACTGATCTGGGCGGACGTATCGCCCGTATTCTGGGAGACGTGCGGACGCTCCAGGATGTGCTGAAGAGCGTAGCGCCGGCCGAGTTTGGTGCTGCACAGAATGAGGAAGGTAGGGAGCAACAGGAGACTTGGCTGCGTACCCTGTATCGAGTAGCTCAGGTCACGTCCAGCCGCTCCAGGTCGGATATTGCGTATTGCTCCCTGCGCTCTGCTGCAGTAGCTCATGCAATTGGGAATGCGCCGGTTGGAAAGTAGGCGGTAAAAAAGGTCAGCCATTGCCCACCGCCTGGCTGTCCGTCAGGGCCTGCTCGGCGCAGTTCGCGCGACTGTTGGCATACGCCCTGATCTCACTGGCGGTTTCAAGGAACTCGGTGTCCTTGGTCGAGTCCGCAATCGTCCTGAGCGACTTCGCCGCAGCCTTCAGTGCTGCATGCACCGACCCCAGGTTCACGGCCTGCGCGGGCGGGGCAGCAGCCAGCAGATCGGCGTAGGCTCCCTCCCGGTCGAAACTCGCGTTAATCACTTCGCCGTAGGGCCAGCCCACATCGAGCATTCGTTCGGTAGCGAGAGGCGGCAGGATTTGTGCCTCTTCCGATCCCACCGGCTGGCGGGCTACGTGGTCAGCCACCGCTCGGGCGTAACCGGAGTGGTATCCCTTCGACCAAGATGCGATATCGGGGAGCTCGTCGGTCGGGGAGGGCTGGGCGGTATTACCCGGTAGCGGCGTGTCGAAGTGCAGCGCGTTCTTGGCTTCCTGCTTCGCCCTGATCCGCGCCATCACTTCCGGCTGGTTGATGCGGTCCAGTTCGGCCTGGCCATCGGCCTGCATGCTCAGGCCGGCCACGCTGCAGTAGGCGGCCAGCGTGACCATGACGCCGCCGACTTCCTGCGCTGGCTCACCGACCGGGCGGCCGAACACGTAGTTGACCAGGGTGGGCACGCGCGCGCTGTCGTAGCCGTGGGACTGCAGCAGCTCCAGCACTTCTTCCAGCAGGCGGTCGCCGCGCTCGGTCACGTTGCTGTAGAGCGACGGCAGGAAGCACTGGCCCATCCAGTCGGCCACGTCGGCCTGGAACCTGCGCCCCACCGGCTGTGAGGCAATCAGGGCGGCAGTGTGGATCGCTGCGACCACCCATTCGTGCGGCTGCCAGCTATTGGCCTGTTCGTGGGTCTGCGGCAGGTAAGCGTGTTCGTTGCAGTGGGCGAACGCCGCCGCCCGGGCCAGCTTGATTGCCGGCGTATCTCCCGGCGCGTCTGCGGGCTGCTGCGCGTTCTGGTTGCTCGATTCGTTGCTCATGCTCGCGGCTCCTTTGCGCCGTTGATCTGCTGGCCGCCGAGGGCGGCGCTGAATTCCCAGCGCTCTGCCTCGCGGGTGTAGTAGGCGGCGCGCTCCTGGCGCTCGCTTTCGGTGAACTGCTTGTCGGTCAGCGCGTGGTCGGCGGCGTCGCGGTTGGCCTTGGCCATGCGGACGGGGTCGTCCTTGAAGATGTCGAGCTGGTTGCGCATGCAGTTCCCTGTGATGGGTTGCCGGCTTTGTGGAAGTCCTGCAGGCGTGGGAGGCCGGTTGCGCCGGCCGGGCGGTTGCTCAGTGGGTGTCGTCAGCGGCCAGCGACGCGCGCTGCCGATCGGCTGTGCGTTGCTGCATCTCGGCCTTGAAGGCTGGCCAGCTGGTCTGGAGGTCTTCCCAGCCGCGCCATGCGAAGAACACGGCGCCGATGGCGCAGGCGAGGGCGACGGGTTCGACCTGGTTGCGCAGCGCCCAAGAGAGCGTGGCGAGCAGCAGGCCGACGACGACGGTGCAGAAGAGGGGCAGGGCCAAGTGGCGCATCAGACGTCTCCCTCAGGGCAGGAGCTGCCCTCAGCGGACGCAATAAATGCCTGCAGCTTCTTCTGGCTCGCAGGCGGCAGCGCGATGTACGTGCGGCCGGCAATAACGTGATGCTGGCCGGCGGTCTCGCTGAAGGTCGGTGTGGTGTCCGCAGCCGCGAACATGACCATGGCCTTTGCGCCTTGGGTGCGGCGCCAGCCGGAGATGCTCCAGCCGCCCTCATCCTTCATGGCGCGCAGGCGCATGCCGCAGCCAGGCACTTCGATGATGGCGAAGCTCGGGGCGCTCATGCAGCATCTGCCTGTGCCCGCGCTATACGGCGAGCGGCGGCGACAGCACCTGCAGCGCTCTTGCCCTGCCGCAGGACGGCATTGGCGGCGAAGCTGGCGGCTGCGATGACCTGGTTGGGGAGGAGGCCCCAGCGGCGCCCGGCGCGGGCGACGATGCCAGCGGCTGCAGCGGCGCGCTGAGCGTTGGAGTGGTGGGCGAGGGCGGCGCTCATGCGGCCGCGCCCTGGAGCGCGGCGCGCAGCTGCTTGGCTGCTGCCTGCAGCTGGTGTGCGTGCTGCTCCGCCTCGTCGGCGGTGAGGTGCAGGCGGGCAGCGCCCATGTCTGCGATAACGCGTTCGCTGACGTGGTCAGCGGTGACTTTCATCTCTGCCGATCGGCAGCCCAGGGAAAGGGTGGCCATGCGTGATCTCCTGCGCCCGGCCCCGGGATGGGGTGGTGTTGGGCGACGCAGATCAAACTACAGTATTCTGTAGATCATCGTCAACAGTATTCTGTAATTCTCTTCACGGCAGGGTCCGACCACCCCTGCAAGTGATACGGCTGAGCCAGGCTGGGACACTAAGTTGGGATGGCGGATGGGCAGCACGAGTCGCTAGGCAACGCATGGTGGCGACCCCATTTGGAGCGAAAGATCAGTCGAATTAGAGCCTTAGCTGTAGTGACTAGCCCTTCTGCTGACTACTGGCTAAGTAATCATAGGCACTGAGTGCGGCAGGGGTTTCACCGAACCGATCTGCTGATGTATCCTCCGTCTCAGGATTGCAACTACGCGGTAGTTGCAGAGGCTGGAACCCGGCCATACGATGAGCGGGAACAGGATGTCTGCACGGCTAGAGAAGCAACTCGAAAAGTTGGCGTGCTTCCCAAAGGATCTGCGATGGGCCGAGCTGAGGGCTCCCCTGATAGCGCTGGGTTTCGAAGAACAACGGGGCGATGGCTCCGCTGTTCGATTCCGTCATGGTGCAAATCGAAGCCATGTCATACGTCTGCATAAACCGCATGGCCGGAACCCTCCGACCGTTCTCGTTGTCTATGTCCGTGAGGTGGTGAGGTGTCTGCGCGAGTGGGGATACATGAATGAATGAGCATATTGAGTATCAGGGTTACAAGGCCAAGGTCACTTATTCTCGAGAGGATGACGTTCTAGTTGGACGAGTAATTGACGTCGATGCTTTGATCATGTTCTCAGGCTCTTCGATTGCTGAATTGAAGGCTGAATTCCAGGCTGCCATCGACAGCTACTTGGCGGAGTGTGCTGAGCTGGGTATACAGCCTGAGAAGCCCTACAAAGGGTCCTTCAATGTGCGCGTGGGCTGCGAAGCTCACCGGAAGGCTGCGAACAAGGCTAAAGCTTGGGGCGTGTCTCTCAACGAGTTTGTGCGTCTTGCAATCGAACAGGCAGTTGACCGTCACGGACAGCCTGATGGTTCGGTAACCGTCGTTCGAGCACCAATCGCGGCGAGTGTTGATCAGATGTACATGCCGGTCGGCGTTGGCGTGGCGCGCAGGGTCACCCCGGCTGCTTATGGAAGGAGTCATTGATGTCCAGTCCAGCTGACTTCAGCATGGTTGGAGCGCGGTTTAGTCGTATCTTTATCGACGAGCAGGCCTTCATCGGTGCTCAAGCTGATTCCTTCAACATGGAGATCAGTGTCCAAGTGGCTCGTCTCTCGGACCATAAGTATGCTGAGCGCAACGTCATTGAGATGGGCGTTCGTGCACGTGCGGTTGGTGCCAATGATGACGGCAGTCCCGCTCAACTAGATGAAGTTTTCGTCCTTGAGTGCGTCGCGGGTTTTGTTGGTAGCTCGCCGGACTTCGATGGTGACCTTGATCGTTTTAACGAGTCGTCGCAGTTTTTTGGCCGCGCAATCTATTGGATGCTTAGAGAGCGGATGCAATCCGTTGTGTCGGTGACATTGCTTCGCCAGACGGATGACTTGCCATGGGACTTGGATAAATCCGACGCTGAAAAGCTTGCCGCAGAAGAGTCAAAGCCCAAAAAGAAGGCATCAAGAAAAGAAAAAGCCCCGCGATAGCGGGGCTTTTTCTATTAGAACTTCCGCAGCCCTGCGTGGATCAGGGCCTTGCCCAGGATGCTTACATCGTCCGCATCCGGGCGGTAGGCCGGGAAGTCAGTGTTGACGCTCACTACGTAAAGACCATCGCCGCGCTTCTGCAGCATCTTGATCTGCGTCTCGCCACCGATGTTGATCAGGTAGTAGTCGTCACCATCGAAGTAGTCGCAGCTTGTGTCGATCCAGACGATGTCGCCGTCTTCGAGCTTGGGCCGCATCGACGGCCCGCGGCCGGTGATGATCTGGATCCTGCCTGGCTTGGGTAGGTAACCGAGCTTCCTGCGGACTTCCCATTCTGCGACCTCGATGGTCTTCACCACCTCTGGGTAGTCCTGGTTGACCATCCCTGCGCCCATTCCCGCACCCCCTTCGAACAAGTCGAAGCGAACATAGCCGGAAGGTGTCTCAGTCTCTGAGATATATGAGACAGCCCCTTCGCGCACTTCGAGTGCCTGGGGCTTTTGCGGCGTTTTTTCTCCCCGTCCGGTTTCCAGCCACGACAGGGAGACGCCCAAGGCATCGGCAATGACGCGGAGCTTGGTGCTCGTCTGCATCCCGCCCCGTTCGAGCTCTGAAAGGGTGCTGTAGCCGACGCCCGAAGCCGTCGCCAGCTGCGGCCTGGTCATGTTGATGGCCTCTCGGGCCTTCTTTACGCGATCGCCAATCGTCTCCATGCCCGAATGCTCACAGAAATCTGTAACAGAATGCTGTTGATTGAGCCTACAGAATCCTGTAGTTCTCCTATCCATGGACTGGAAATCCCACATCGAAGGGTTGTTAAGCGCCGGCGCCACGGTTGACCAGTTGGCCGCCGGAATGGGGGTTACCCCGAACGCTGTTCGCGAGATAAGGGCGGGCAGGACGCGCTCACCACGCGCTGATGCCGCGTTCCGTCTTGCCGCAATGAAGCCCGGTGAGCTGGGGACTTCTGCCAAGGAAATAGGTCTTGAAGTGGACAGCCGGATGAGCAAGCGCGCGCTGCGCGCCAAGCTCGGCATGGACGGCGACAAGCACCTGGCGACCTTGCTGCAGCTGCCGGTGGAGCAGGTGGCTGCGTGGGCGGATGAGGATATGGTCCCGGCGCTGCCGCAGGTGATGAAGCTGCTGGGGCACCTCGAGCAGCAGGAGCTGGCCAAGCCGGCGAACGAAGACCCCGATGCAAACCGCATCACCCCAATCGAGGTGGCCTGAGATGGCCGCATCAATCAAAGATCTCAAATCCTCTGTTTCGTCCCCCAGCGTGGGGGCTGAAGTAGTTCTTGCAGAGGGTGCAATTCCACTCCCTGTCACCCCATCGACGGAGCACGGACTTCTTCCCCGCGTCAAAACAAGGTTGGCAGAGGAAGTGCTGGGGCTGCGTCGAAGTTGGGTCGCCGGACCCGCTGGTGCTTGGACTGGCATTTGCGCGGTACACAAAGACGCCTCCACCGAGATCGAAAAGCTCATAGCGGGCCTTCTCCGAGATGGCTTCTTCGAGTTTTCGCAACTTCTCTGCGGTCTCGAACTTCTCGCTCTGCAGCTGAAAGAGCGCGCTGTTCTGAGCCAAGAGAGCCGCCTGAGCACTGAGCAGCGCCTCGTTGAGCTTCGAAAGCTCTGCAGCCGCCTGGTTGAAATCTCTGACGTCGATCGCGGCCGACAGACCTTTCCGGATCAGATCGATAGCGGTGAAGGCAGTGCCGATTGATGCCAAGTCCATGTCGCCCTCCTTGCGGGCTGTTCGTGTGGAAACGCCAGCGTAGCGCAAGGAGGGCGACGCCCTCGATCCCTGAGTTGTTGATCTCCATGGCGCCCATCGTGCGCTACCCCTGAGAACCTGTCATGAAGCCCAAGCCCCATTTCCTGCCGAAGCGCCAGACGGTGATCTACGGATTCACCGAGCAGATGCTGCGCGACACCGGCACCAACCGTCGGAGCTTCGCCATGGTGGTGGCGGATCAGTACCTGTCGATGTACGCGCAAGATGACCGCGAAGTGCCGTTCCGCATCACGCTCGGTGGGGAAGGGGACGGCGACGCTGACAAGAAGCACAACGGCCAGATTCTCGGCCGTTACCTCGACGGCGTGGTCAAGACGCTGCCGGCCGATCTCGAAGATGCCTGGGTGATGAGCCTGCCCGAGCCGTACCGCAGCAACTGTGAGCGCGCGCTGGGGCGCCGCCGCGGCATCCTGCCGATCCGCATGGACGCCATCGAAACGTCCGCCGATACCGTAGGCGTTGGGCAGTTGATGAAGGACTTTGGCGACCTCTGCGCGGCGGTCAGCCCCGCGGTCGCCGACGGAGTGATTGACGAGAAGGACCGCCCCCACGGACAGAAGATCATCAACGAAACCGATGACCTGGTCATCAGCGCACTGACGTTCCGCAAGGCGGTGATTCGCGCCATGGGACTGGAGACCGCCCGATGAGCCATCTGGCCCGTTCCATCGATCCGAAGTCTAGCCACATAGTCGCCGCCGACCTCGCAGCCAGCGGTGGGCTTCGTGTCCAGCACGCCAAGACCGAGGCCGCCGTTACCCGCTATCCCGGCCACAGCAGTCTGAACCTCACGCTGTTGACCGGCCTGGACCGCCACATGCTGGGGCGCCGTCTGCCTGAGCTGGCCCGAGAGGGGCGCATCTGGCGTGGCCCGACTACTCCGTGCGCGACCACCGGCAAACCTGCCTGCACCTGGTGGCCGGTGGCGCTGGGCGAAAACATGACGCTGGGGCTCTGACATGTCGACGATCATCATGTCGCAGTGCTGGCCGCTGCAGGGACTGAGCGTCACGCAGAAGGCTGTGCTGATCTCGCTGGCTGATCAGGCCAACGACGAGGGCGTGTGCTGGCCTGCCATTGCCACCATCGGCAAGCGCTGCTGCATGTCCGCGCGCGCTGTGCGCACCGCCATGGATCATCTGGAAGTGGTCGGCCTGCTGTCTCGTGAGCGCCGGTTCAACAGCAGCAACGTCTACGCCGTCACCCCGGACAAGTTCAGCGCTGCCGCGGCTGCGCCCAAGGGCAAGCGGAAAGCGGCGAAGGTCGGGGATGCACCGGGCGCAGGTGCTGCGCCCCATGCAGGGGGTGCGCCCGATGCACCCCGGGGTGCGCCCGCTGCAGAGGGGGATGCACCGGGCGCAGGTCTGGAGGTGCGCCCCGTGCCGCCTAACCGTCATATAACCCTCAATGAACCGTCAGGTGAACCGTCATTTCCGGCTGGCCTGACGGCCACGCCGCCGGCGGTCGATTCCGAAACCGAGCTGCAGGCAGCGTGCCGCGCCACCTGGGCGGCCTACGCGACCGCCTACCGCGAACGCCACGGCGTAGCGCCGGTGCGCAATGCGAAGGTCAACGCCAACGTGAAGCAAATCGTGCAACGCCTGGGCCGCGAGGAGGCACCTGCGGTTTCTGCGTGGTTCCTGACGGTCAACGAGCGATACGTGGTGCAGGGCATGCACGACCTCGGCCAGCTGCTGGCGCGCTGTGAGGCGTATCGCACGCAGTGGGCCACCGGACGGCAGATGACCCAGGCGAGCGCTCAGCAGCAAGACCAGACGCAGTCCAACGCCAACGCGGCCGACGAGGCCAAGGCCCTGCTGCGGAAGATCAAGGGGGCCAGCCATGCTCAGTGACTTCGAGCAGGAGCGCTTGGTCGAGCTGCTGGTGGCGACGGCCGAAGTGATTGGCGACCGGATCAGCCCGAACGCTGCCGTCTTCATGGTTTCGGATCTGGCGCAGTACCCGCTGCCGATGCTGGAGCGCGCGCTGGGATCGTGCCGCCGCGAGCTGAAAGGGCGCCTGTCGCTGGCCTCGATCCTTGAGCGGATCGAAGACGGCCACCCGGCGCCGAACGAGGCGTGGGCAAACGCGATTCGCGCCGCCGATGAGGGCGTGACCGTGGTCTGGACCGAGCAGACGCGCGACGCGTGGGCTGCGGCACTGCCGCTAGTGCAGGCTGGCGACAAGATCGCCGCGCGCCCGGCATTCTTGGAGGTGTATGCCCGGTTGGTGAAGGATGCGCGCGCTGCCCACCGCACGGCGACCTACCAGCTGTCGCTCGGTGCCGACATGTCCGGGCGGGATGGGGTGCTGCAGCAGGCCGTGGCCGCTGGCCAGCTGACGCACGAGCAGGTGGCCGAGCACCTGACGCTTCCGCCAGCTACCCCGGCGTTCAACCCAGTAGCGCTGCTGGCAGGGACCGTCGAGGCATCGCCGACGGCCGATGCCCGGACGCGGGCTCGCTTGGCCGAAATCGCGGAGCTGCTGGGAGACAAGGCCGCATGAGCCCCGATCACTTCGACGTTGAGGTGCGCCCGGTGAGTGAGCCGGTGGCCGTGGCCGGCTGGTATCTGGCCTATGGCTACGGGGTGAAGCCGCTGGTGATGTACGCCTCGCGCGGGATGACGGTGTGGCGCGATGGCATGCGGCAGATCCCGATCACCCGGTACGCCGGCCCGATTCCGGAGCTGCGCTGATGTGGTCGAAGGCACCGCCGCCGACGAAGTCAGAGAGCGCCCGGATCCAGCTGGCCAAGACAGGGCCGTGCATGGCCTGCCTGGTGCGCTACTCGCAGGGCCTGATGGCGCAGCGGCACGTGGTCTACGGCTGCGAGTACAACCACGCCAAATCCGGGGATCGGCGGCGCGGCCACTTCTTCGGCTATGCGCTGTGCCAATGGCACCACCAGCGCTATCTGAGGGAGGGCATGACCGAGCTGCAGATGGTGGAGCGCTGGGGCCCGCCGTTGCACTACTCGAAGAAGTTCCACGAGGCGTTCGGTTCGGATGACGACCTGATCGCACAGCAGACATACATCAACGAACTGAGGGCGGCAGCATGAAGAAGACGACGGCCATGGCGCCGAGGATCAACCCCCAGCGTGCGCCACGCGAGCGGCGGATGGACCACAACACTGTTTCCCGGCCCAAGCGGCTGAAACCGGCGAAGCACGCGACAGGCCCGGCCGAGACGGTGGAGCAGTTCAAGGCGCGTGGCGGGAAGGTGCAGTACCTGACGGCCAGCTGGGATCGAGCGGCATGACCAGGGCCGACCTGACAAACGACCTGGCGCGATCGCGCGCTGCACAAGCAAACCACCAAGGGGAAGGCGCATGAGGACGAACAAGGCACGCGAACTGCTGGCAAGCCGTATGGGTCCGACCACGCAGAGGTTCGACGCTGGCTGTGGCGGCGGACGGCCGGAGCTGACGACGCAGGACATTGCGGCCGCCCTTGCGTACGTGCCGGATGGCCTTGGCCGTGAGCTGCTGGAGGTGCTGTGGTGGCCGGAGAGCGCTGCGCGCCGTCGAGAACATCTGCGCAAGGCGGTGATCGGCCTGGTGGCGCCGGAGTTCATCCAGCAGATGCATGGCCTGGCCACCGCGCGGACCGAGTTCGGAATCGCCAAGGCAAGCATCGGCTGGGGCGGCGGGCCGGTGACGGACATGCAGCGGCGCGAGCTGCGCCGGGCAGAGAACGCACTGGATGAGGCGCGCGCTGCGGCTTGGCCGAACAACACCATGGAGCAGCTTGGGGTGCTGACCAGCGCTGTGATTGAGGAGATGGCCAACTGCGGGTGCTGTAAGGCCTGCGAGGGTCTGCGCATTCAATCAGAGCCCTATGGCGGCGGTGTAGTTGAGTGCGAGGCATGCGGCGGGATGGGTCTGGAGCAGCTCAGCGGCAGAAAGCGCGCGGCAGCGATTGGCGCCGATAAGTCGGCCTATCAGCGGTTCTGGCAGCCGGTCTACGAATGGATGCTGGAGCGCATGCGAAGCGCTGAACATGTTGCTGCCGAGAGTCTCTCAAGCGCGTTGAACCGCGCCGCTTAGTGGGGACTTGCAGGGTCCCCACTTTGGCGGGCAATCTCGTCACCATCCAGACGCAAGCCCCGGCCCAGCCGGGGCTTTTTCTTTTCCGGAGACACAATGGCGCAGATCACTCCCCAACAGGCTGGCGGCGTGAACGTCGTCGCCTTCCTCGACATGCTGGCCTGGTCCGAGGGGACCGACAACGGCAGGCAGCCCACCAACAACAGCGGCTATGACGTGCTGGTGGGCGGCAAACTCTTCAACACATACCGCGATCATCCGCGTGTTCTGGTTCGCCTGAACCCGAAGCTGGCGTCGACGGCTGCAGGCCGCTACCAGTTCTTGTCGCGCACTTGGGACAGCCTGCGGCGCCAAATGGGTTTGGCGGACTTCGGCCCGCTGAACCAGGACAAGGGTTGCATCAGGCTGATCCAAGGGCGGGGTGCTTTGGAATCGGTCAAGGCTGGCCACATTCATCACGCGATTGCGCTCTGTTCCAAGGAATGGGCGAGCCTGCCTGGTGCGGGCTATGGCCAACACGAGCACAAGTTCGCCGACCTGTTGGCCGTGTACCGCAAGGCCGGCGGGACGGTGGCACGATGATGGACTTCGCCGGAATCGACATTGCAGCTGGCGGCGCCGTCGCGCTGTTGGGGAAGTATCTCTGGGACCGCTTCGCAAGCACGGAGGGGAAGTCATACGACGCCCTGGTGCAGCAGCAGGGCGATCGGATCAATGCTCAAGAGCAACGCCTGGTTGTCTTGGAGCAGGGATTGGACGAGGAGCGCAAGGCCCGCCGTGATGCGGAGTCGAAGGTTTACGAGCTGACGATGCGGATCATGCGGCTGGAATTCGAGCTTAAGAAGCACAACATCGAGGTGCCTCAATGAACGACAAATGGAATCCGCGGCTGTGGCTGCGGAACTGGCTGAACAAGCCTTCGATTGCGGAGGCTACACTCAATTGCTTGGCAGACAAACCTTCCTACAAGATCCAGCTGGAAGCAGGAAAGGTAACTGGAATTTCGATCACCGCAGATCGGTTCTCAGTTGCCCTTCGGAGTGAGCCACCCCCATTCCGGGAGTGGCTGGCACGCAACTGTGCTGGGGCGGCAGTTAAACCGGTTGTAGACCGATAGATTCAGGCTCGATTCCTTCGTTCAGGGCCTGGCTGTACACAGTGTTGAATACACTGGAAACCTCCTTCTCCAGCTTTGGTGGGAGCCCCTGCAATCCAGGCAGGCTCTTTTTCCCGGTGTCGAGCACTCGCTGCGCTACTTCTTCACGGGACTTGCCGATTCCCCAGGCCAAAACGCCCACCATAGCCTGCAGTGCCGTAGCGCGCACAGCGATCTGTGCATGGCTTTCTGCCAAGGCATCCAGCTGATCCTTTACGGATTTAAGCGTAACCATTTCTTCGCTCATATCGCCCTCCTTGGGCTGTGTCGGTAGCACGCACAGCGTACCCCAGGGAGGGCGACCCATTCATGTAGGTGCCCAATGCTGGACCCACTACGCCCATACGCCGACCTGCTCAAACTGCTGGCGGTACTGGCGCTGGCTGGCGGCCTGTTCGTGACCGGCTGCGAGCGCGGTGAAGATCGCCAGTCCGCCAAGGACCAGGCCACCATCGCGAAAGCCGACAAGGCGCGCGCTGTCGCTGAGGCTGATGCTGCCGAGAACCTGCGCGCGGCCACCGCCGCCGGGCAGCTGCTGCAGGAAGTGAACCGGCAGGCCCAGGCATCGATCGATGATGCGGCCAGGCAGCGAGCGGCAGCCAATGAGGCCGCGCGCCGGGCGGAGGCGGCAGCAGCCGAGAGTAAGCGCCGGGCCGATAACGCGGAGCATGCCCTGCAGGCAGCCAAGAGTAAGCCGGCATGTCGGTCCCAACTGGAGATGGCCCTATGCGCCGACATACCGCTGCTTTGATCCTGGTTGCGGCGCTGCCGCTGTGTGGATTCGGTAGCTGCAGCAAGGTCGCGAAGCCGGACTTGCCCAAGGTGGTTTACGTCACGGTCGATAAGCCGGTAGCGCCCCCATCAGCGTTAACCGTGCTGTGCCCCATTGCTAGGGCTCAGGACCGGACTGTCGAGCAGGTCGTCTCCGCTTACAACGCCAACATCCTGAGTCTGCAGCAGTGCAACAAGCAGCTGGGCGAGATCCGGGAGTTGGGCGCGGACCAGGTGAAGCGATGAACCGGCGGGTGCTGGCGCTTGGCCGGCTGAAGACGGGCGAGATGAACAAGACCGAGGCCACGTATGCCGAACGACTCCGCGCGCTGCAGGCGGCGGGCGAGGTCCAGTGGCACCGGTTCGAGGGCCTGAAGCTGCGCCTGGCCGATAACACGTTCTACACCCCGGACTTTGCCGTCATGGCGGCCGATGGCGTCATGGAGTGCCATGAGGTGAAGGGTCACTGGCAGGACGATGCTAGAGCCAAGATCAAGATCGCCGCAGCCATGTATCCGTTCCGCTTCATTGCGGTGAGGGTCAAGCCCAAGCGCGACGGCGGTGGCTGGGAAGCGGAGGAATTCTGATGGATGGCACCCATGCAACGGCGCAGACCCAAGCGCGGACTGCAGGAAGAACGCTTTCCGTGGAACGCAGCGTGGAACAAGGCGGGGCCCCTGGAATTATCCACAGCAACCGGGGGGAATTCGGACCCCGGTAAAAGACAGTATTTCGGCCTCTAGGGTGCTCCACCACAGGCCACACTTTTTGGCGGTTTTTGCCGGGAGAAACCGCATTTTCATGCCTGAATAGGCTGTGCATCGGGTAGAACATGGCTGATATCCACGAATTCACCAAAGGCTGGTCCGTGGCCAGGCTGGCGGATGAGTTCGGGATAGACCGCCGGACGGCCAGCAAGCGCCTGAAGGAGGCTGGCGTCCCGCCGCTGACCAAGCGTGCCGGGCACGACGTTTATCGCCTGGCCGACGCTGCTCCGGCGTTGGTGAATCCGGGCGCCACAGCGTTCGGCGCGGAGGGTGTGGTCGATCCGCGCGACCTGCCTCCGATGGAGCGCCGCGCCTACTACCAGTCGGAGAACGAGCGCCTGAAGGTTGAGTCGACCATCGGGCAGCTGGTGCCGGCCGCAGAGGTAGAGGCCGACTACGCCCAGCTGGTGAAAAAGGTCGTGCAGTTCTTCGACACGCTTCCTGATGTGCTCGAGCGCAAGGCAGGGCTCACGCCCGAGCAGGTGGTCAAGGTCCAGGACGAGTGCGATCGCGTCCGGCAATCCATGTACGAGGGCATCACCGATGACGACGTACGCGACAGCGCGTAGCGTGCGCCAAGGCGTTGCCGAGATGATCCGGCCGCCGCGCCGCATCAGGGTGAGCGAGGGCGCACGGGTGCTGCAGGTGGCCAATGCCGCCGGCGCCGCCGGTTCCTGGGATCCGGACACCACGCCCTACATGGTGGAGCCGCTGGATACGACCGGCAGCCGCCACTACGAGGCGGTGGTGTTCGTAGGGCCGGCGCGGTCGGGCAAGACGATATCGCTGATCGATGCGCGTTTGGCCTACCTGATCACCTGCAACCCGGCCGACGCCATGGTTGTGCAGATGTCCAAGGATGCGGCCGAGGACTACAGCAAGACCCGTATCGCCCGCAGCATTGCCGCCAGCCCGGAACTACGCTCCCGGCTGAGCCCGCGTGCCCACGACGACAACATCCTGCTGAAGTTCTTCAGGTCGGGAATGTCGCTGCGCATGGGCTGGCCGTCGGTGTCGGTGCTGTCGGGCAAGGACATCCACGACGTCCTGATGACGGACGTGGACAACTACACCGGCGACCTGACGATCGACGAGTGCTTCGGCCTAGGCCTGAAGCGCACGCAGACCTACATGTCGGCCGGCATGGTAGTGGCCGAGTCGAGCCCGGCAACGGACTATGCCGACGGCGCGTGGAAGCCACTGCACCCGCACCAAGGCCCACCGGCTGCCGGCATCGCCGCGCTGTATGCGCGTGGTGATCGGCGGCGCTGGTACTGGCCCTGCCCGGAGTGCGGAGAGCGGTTTCAGGCAGCACCAGGCTATGACGGATTCGCGTTGCCGCCGATGGAGGAACTGCTCGAGCGGGTCGCGCTGGACGACGTTCAGAAGATGGCGCGGCACTACTCGCTGCTGCATTGCCCGCACTGCGGTGTAGGGCTGCAGCACCGGTGGAAGGATGGGATGAATCGCAGCGGCGTATGGGCTGCGGAGGGCCAAGTCGTGCACGCCGACGGAACGGTCACCGGTGACCGGCCGGAGGCTCGCATCGCCAGTTACTGGCTGGGTGGTGTTGCGGCGGCCTACCAGTCGTGGGAATCGCTGATCGAACGCTATCTACAGGCGCTGCGCACCTTCGCCACCACCGGTGAAGAGAGGCCCCTGAAGACCACCCATAACGTGGATGGTGCGATCAACTACGTGCCGATGGCGGCACGCTCGGCCAGTGACCCGAGCGAGATGCAGGAGCGCGCCGAGGTTTGGCCGGCTGGTGCAGTGCCTGCGGGTGTGCGTTTCCTGCTGGGGGAGGTCGACGTTCAGGCCAACAGGTTCGTCGTGCTGGTGCTGGGCTTCGGCATTGGCGAATCCGGGAAGCTGGAGCGCTGGGTGGTGGATTCCTTCACTCTGCGCACGTCCAAGCGCGAAGACGGCTCCGGCGGCTTCCTGCCGTTGGACCCGCCGAAGTACCTGGAAGACTGGGAGCGCCTGGTCGAGAAGGTCATCAGCCGCCGCTACCCGCTGGACGATGCCACCGGCCGCAGCATGCCTGTACATGCGGTGGGAATCGACTGGGGTGGCAAGTCCGGCACCTCGGTGCGCGCGCTGGAGTTCTGGCGCTCGCTCAAGGCCCGGAAGCTGCAAGCCAGGGTCAGGCTGATCAAGGGCGATGCGCGCCGCGAGGGTGGACTGTTCCGCGAGACCTTCCCGGACAGCAGCAAGCGTCGCGACCGCAAATCAGGGTCGAAGGGCGATGTCCCTCAGCTGCTGCTCAACGTCGATCGCCTGAAGGACACCGTAGACGCCAACGTGAAGCGGGCCGAGCCAGGCCCGGGCTACTACCACTTCCCAGACTGGCTGCCAGAGGCGTTCTACGCCGAGCTGACGGCCGAATCGAGGACGGCAAAGGGCTGGGAGAACCTGGCCAAGCGACGTAACGAGGCGTTCGATCTGTGCGGCTATGCCGAGGGCATGGCGCTGTGGCTGAAGGTTCCGGCCATCAACTGGACCGCGCCGCCGACATGGGCCGCGCCATGGGACGACAACCCCGACGTGAGGGCAGACGACGTTGCGCCGGCGCCAATGCCGCGCACGCGCACCCGCCGCGTCATCCGAAGTAAGTACCTGGGACGCTGATATGGCATTCACCAAAGAACAGGCCGTGGCGCTGGAAGCAGCGATTGCGGCAGGAGTGCTGAGCGTTCGCTACGCCGACCGCACGATTACCTACCAGAGCCTGGACGCAATGCGGCGCACGCTGAAGCAGATGCGCGAAGAGCTGGGCGAAGGACCGAACAGTGGCCGGCGCCGGAGTCGTGTTGTCCGCCTCTACCAGTCAGGGACCGGCAATGTCTGATATCGCTGAAGGAAGCTACCGGGCAGCCGGCAACGGCCGGCGCCTGCGCACGTTCCGTCCGACCTCGCTCGGGCCCAATGCCGCCTTGCAGGGCTTGCCGACGTTGCTGGCCAGGGCCAGGCACCTGGCCCGGAATGACCCGTGGATGGTCAGCGCGCTCAACAAGAGCGTGTCGAACGGCATCGCCACCGGAATACAGGCCAAGCCGATCTGGGGGACCAAGGAGCACAGGAAGCGCGTCACCAAACTGTGGCTGCGTTGGGGCAAGTATGCAGACGCTGACGGCGTGCTGGACTGGAGTGGGCTGCAGGCGCTGTCGTGGCGTGAATGGAAGGAGGCGGGCGAAGTATTTGCCCGCATCCGTTACCGCCTGCCCGAGGATGGGTTGCCGGTGCCGCTGCAGATCCAGCTGATTGAGTCGGAGCAGTGCCCGCAGCACTACAACGGCGTGGCCAGCAACGGGAATGTGATCCGCCAAGGTATCGAGGTCGATCGTATCGGCCGACGGGTCGCCTACTGGATGTACCGGGAACACCCCGGAGACCAACACCTTGCGGTGAATGGCAATGAGCTGGTGCGTGTCCCTGCTGAGCAGGTGCTGCACCTTTACCGGCCCAATCGGGCGGGCGCCATGCGCGGTGTGCCGACATCGGCTCCGGCGCTGCTGCGCATGTTCAACCTGGACCGCCTTGATGACGCAGTGCTCGAGCGGCAGGCGCTGGCCAATCTGTTCGCGGGCTTCATCACCACTGATGCCAATGCAGAGGGAGAAGAGGGCGAGGCTGTCAGCGATTTGATTACCGGTGAGGACGATGATGGCATCGCCACCGGCGGGCTGGAGCCCGGCACGCTGCAAGAGCTGCCGCCGGGCCGCAAGGTCACCTTCGCTGCCCCGCCAAGTGCCGGGGCGGATTACGCCGAGTTCCTGCGTGGCCACCTGCTGGCCATCTGCGCCAGCCAGGACGTTCCCTACGAGGTGCTGACAGGCGACCTGCGAAACGTCTCCGACCGCGCGCTGCGCCTGATCCTCAACGAGTTCCGCCGCGTCATCGAACAGGACCAGTGGCTCTACATGATTCCCATGTTCTGCCAGCGGGTGCGAGACGCCTTCTTTGACCAGGCAGTGCTGGCCGGGCTTCTCAAGGTGCCGCGCTATGCGGCAATTCGGGATGACGTGACCGAGACCCTGTGGGTTCCCGAAGGCTGGCCCTGGAGCCACCCGGTGCAGGACGTGACCTCTGAGATCAAGGCGGTTCGTGCCGGTCTCAAGTCGCGTAGCAAGGTCGTACTCGGTGCCGGTGAGGACCCGGAGCAGGTGGACCAGGAACAGGCGGCTGACAACGCCCGCGCCGATGCGGCCGGGCTGGTCTACGACAGCGATCCCCGCCGTACGAACGCCTCTGGCGCGAGGCAGGGCGACGAAACCGGCGCAGATAGCGCCAACAACAATGAAGGGAACGACGATGACGAGTAAGCCTGGCCTTCTCGCCCGAATCTTCAATCGTGGCAGCAACGCACCTGTGGTGGCATCGCTCGCCGCGGCGGTGCTCAACCAGCCGCTCATGGTCCAGCCGCTCATCGGCGAAGCCTTGGTGGGTGGCTACCTCGAGGGCAAAATCACCAGCGCGGACAGCGTCCTGAAGGCCGAGCGACTCGAAGCCGCTGGCGGCGCAGATGGCGCTGGCCAGACGGTAAGCATGGCCGCCCCGGTGATCGGCGTGATCAATCTCTCCGGAGCCATGGTCAATCGGCCAATGCCTGGCGCCAGTGGCCCGGGACCGGTGAGCTACGCTGTCGTGCGCGCCGCTTTCGACGATCTACTGGAGGACGACGCTGTTTCGTGCATCATCCTGCGCCTCGATACGCCCGGTGGGATGGCCTCTGGCTGCTTCGACCTGGTCGACCACATCTTCGAAGCGCGGGGCCGAAAGCCGGTGTATGCGCTGGTGGATGACCACGCGTATTCGGCTGGGTTCGCGCTCGCATCGGCCTGCGACGAGATCTGGATCAGCCGCACAGGCGGGGTCGGCTCGGTGGGTGTGGTTCGTTACCACTACGACTGGAGCGGCAACAACGCCCAGATCGGTCTGAAGGTGACGCCGCTGTTCGCAGGTGCCCGCAAGGTCGACTTCGACCCCAACTTTCCTCTCGCCGAGGAAGCGCTCGGCGCAGCGATGGCCGATCTGGAGGACATGCGGACCATCTTCGTGGACACCGTGGCGCGGAACCTCGGTATGGACGCGGAGACGGTGCGCGCCACCGAGGCGGCCTGCTATCGCGGCCAAGGCGCCGTCGATGTTGGCTTCGCGACACGGCTTGGCACCTGGCACGACCTGATCGCTCATATCGGCGCTGGCGGCGCTCCAGCGCCGCAGGATGCTGGAGACGATCCAATCCAGGACGCCCCGGAAGCCGTCACCAATGCCCCGGTGCTGGAGGTGCCGCCGGAGCCGGTCGCACCGGTGGCACCGGAGCCTGCTACCGCAGCCACGCTCGCCGCCGCGGTAGCCGGAAGCGAACTTCCGGCCTTGCTCGGTATGGCGCTCATTCGTCGTGGTGTTCAGGCCGACGAGAGCACAGACAAGGCCCTGGCCTATGCCACCGACGTCCGCGACGCATGCGCCGCCACGCTCCGGGGCGACGATTCGCTGGCGGCCAGTTTCATCGAGAAGAACACCGACCTCGACACGGTGCGTACGCAGTTGCTGTCGATGAAGGCGGAGGAAGGCCGTAACTCACAGGTCATCACCGCGCACCCGGCCTCTCAGGCCGAAACACGCGCCGCCGAACAGAAGGCGCAGCTGAACCCCACCAACATCTACAAGAAGCGAGGTAACTGAGATGGAGATTTCCCTGGCCGGCACCCGTACCGGCGAATTCCTGCTGTCCGAAGCGAATGGCGAGCGCAGTCGCGAGCTGATCCGCATTCCGGCGGGGCAGGGCATGCTGGCCGCTGGCACGCTGCTGAAGGCCGACAACACTGTGGCCACCAATGGCGCTTCGGCGGTGAAGGTGCTCTATGGCCCCGTCGACACTGGTAGCGATGCCGGTGGGCTGGCGGTGAAAGGCGCTGCCGTAGCCCGCGACGCTGAGGTGTTCGGCGAAAAGCTGGTGTGGGCAACCGCCGTCACTGACGACCAGAAGCTGTTGGCTGCGCAAAGCCTGGCCGAGTCCGGCATCGTCACGCGCTGGACGCAGACGCCGCGCGCTTCCAATACCGCCCATCACCTCGCCTTCGTCTCGGTGCCGGTCACCGGTTCCGTCGGGGAGCCGCTTGCTGCCGTGGTGCTGCACATCAAGGATGTGTTTGGCGCACTGGTGACCGGTAGCACGGTGAGCGTGACCCTGACCAAGGCATCCGGTGCCGGCAACCTCACCGGCGGCGGCGCCAAGGCGGCCGTTGGCGGCGTCGTTACCTGGGATGCGGCCGAGCTGAGTGCTGCGGGCGACTACACCCTGAAGGCTGCAGCTCAGGATCTGGGTGACACCACCACCGACACCATCACCGTCTCGGCCGCCGTCGCGGGCTAAGGCCGGCGCTTTCCACCTTCTGGCCCCGCCTCGGCGGGGCTTTTTCGTATCCCCAATCTAAGAGAGAAATTACATGGATCTGCAGACCCTCCTGGCGCTGGGCGTGCTGAGCCTCGACGCCCTGAACGCTTACATCAACAACCTGCCGCGTATCTCCACGCGCATTGCCGACATGCGACTCTTCCAAGAAGAGGGCTTGGTCGGCACCACGATCGTCCGAATCGGCATCGACGGAACCAAGCTGGTGCTGGTCCCGAACGTGCCGCGTGGCGCACCGGGTCAGCCGAAGGGCCTGGAGCGTGGCAAGGTCAAGCTGCTGGAAACCACCCATCTGCCGCAGAACTCGACCGTCATGGCTGACCAGCTGCTTGGCGTGTGGGATCCGGCCGATCCGGAAGGCAGCAACGTGGCCGCAGTGGTCAACAAACTGCAGGTGGTCCACAAGCGCGACCTCGACTACACGATCGAGTACCACCGCATGGGCGCCCTGCAGGGCAAGCTGCTGGATGCGGACGGTTCGGTCATCCTGGACTTCTACGAGGAGTTCGGCGTTGATCAGTCCGTAATCGGCATGGAGTTCAACAAGGAAGCGACCAAGGTGCGCGCCAAGTGCATGGCGATCAAGCGTGCGATCGAGGACAAGCTGGGCGGCGTGCCGTACACCGGTGTCCACGTCTTCTGCAGCGCAGGCTTCTTCGATGCCCTGACCGGCCATTCGGACGTGGAGAAGGCCTACGAGCGCTGGCAGGATGGCGCCGCACTGCGCGATGACGTCCGCAAGGGTTTCGTCTTCGGCGATATCACCTTCGAAGAACTGCAGGGCAGCACCGGTGGAAAGCTCGCGCTGGCGGACGGTGAGGCCATCGCTTTCCCGCTGGGCGTGCCGGACATGTTCCTGACCCGCTTCGCGCCGGCGGACTACCTGGAAACGGTGCGCGGCATCGGCCTGCCGTACTACACCAAGACCGCACCGATGCGGATGAACAAGGGCATCCAGCTGGAGAGCCAGTCCAACCCGCTGAACATCAACACCCGTCCGGATGCGGTGATCCGCCTGAAGGCCGGCGCGAAGTAACCCGAGCGCCCGGCCCGCCACGGCGGGCCGGGCCGGAGGTCACATGGCCCAGATCAAGATCGGGGTGGACCCCGAAGACATGCTTGGCCGGCAACTGAGCGACCTCGAGCGCACCCAACTCCCTTTCGCTGCCTCGCAGGCGGCCAACAAGGTTGCCTACGAGATCCGGGAGCAGTGGAAGGTGCAGGCAGGGCGGGTATTCGATCGCCCAACCCCGTTGACGACCAACGCGGCGCTCTATCGCAAGGCCACCAAGGACAAGCCCTACGCTGAGATCTACATCAGGGATGAGGCCTTCAAGGGCACGCCGCCGGCGAAGTACTTGCTGGCGGAGGTCGAAGGCGGTCAACGCCGGCGCAAGGGCTTCGAGCGGCTGCTGCAAAGCAAGGGCCTGCTATCACCGAGCCAGTTTGCGGTGATGGGCCGCGGCGCCCGGCCGAACCAGTACGGCAACGTGCCGGCCGGCCAAGTAACCAAGATCCTGTCGCAGCTGGGCGCCCAGCGGGACAAGTATCAGAACCAGACCGAGACCAGCGCCAAGCGGCGCCGGACGCGCGCGCCTACAGGTGGCGAGTACTTCGTCATCACCAAGCGTCGTGGTCGGCTCAGACCAGGCATCTACGAGCGGATCAGCACCGGTTGGGGTTCTGCCGTGCGCTCGATCTTCCTTTTCACCGATTCCGCCGCCTACCAACAGCGTTACGACATTTTCGGCATGGCCGAGGACACGTGGAAGCGGCTGATGCCGTTCTACCTGAAGCGCGAGTTGGAGAAGGCGATGGAAACTGCGAGGCCACTGCCTTGAATCAGAAGGACTTCATGCAGCGCTTCGATGCGCTGGCGTTCAAGGCATTTGGCGCCGCGGGCGTCGCCGATGCTGCTCACTTCATCGCTGCGGATGGCACCCAATCGCCCTGCACAGTATTGCTGGACGAGAGCGTGCAACAGTTCGGCGACGTCGATGCCGGTCCGGTGCCTGCCGCGTTCGACCGAGTAACCCTGCAGCTGAGCGAGGTGAAACCTCGAAACGGCGCGATCGTGCTGATCGATGGAAGCGGGCGACGTCTGAAGCTGGTGCAGAAGCTGCGTGGCGATGCATCGGCGGAGCAGTGGGAGGTGGCCAATGCCTAGCCCACGCCGGCAACTGCTGGAAGCAATGGGCGTCACCCTGCAGCAGATCAGCAAGGTGAACGGGTATCTCACCGACGCCGGCACTGGTTGGACGCTGGAGCCGACGCCTGGCGACACCGACACGGCAGCCGTGCTGACCGCCGTCATCGAGAAGCAACAGCGTGCAACGGACCCCGCGAAGGTCAGCACCCATCGCCTGACCACCGTGAGCGTGATTGCCAGGGTGCCGTCGGACACCGAGCAGTACCAGGCCGGCCTCGATGACCTTGTCAGCGACGTCGAGGGCGCTCTGGAGAGCCGCGAGACGGCTCACAACTACCCCGATGGCATCCAAGTGCCGGTCTATGTCGGCATGGAGCCCCTGATGCCGGAGAAGGCCGGCGCGGGCTGGGTGGGAGTCCTGATCACCTACCAGACCAACATCCCCAAGAAATGACCCGCCGCTAAGCGGCAACCCCAACTGGAGAGCCATCATGGCCGAAGATTACAGCTACCTGGGCAGCGGCATCGTCCTCATCCGTGAGTGGAACAGTGGCCTGCCGTTTGAAGAGATCGGCAACGTTTCCGCGTTCAGCACCGCAGCGCAGACCAACACCCTCGAGCTGGCGGACAACCAGAATCCGGGCGGCGGTATGGCCAACAGTGTCGACCGCGTCACCGGGTGGAACCTCAACTACACCTTCCACGACTTCAGCCCGGCAAACTACGCGCGCGCCACCCGTGGCAAGGCCACCGATATCGCCGCCGGCACCGTTACTGACGAGCTGGTGCGCGCATCTGTGGGGGCGTATGCGCCCTTGGCGCGCATTGCTGCTGAGATCACCTCGGTCAAGCCGGTGACGGGCACCGCGGCGTATGAGGCTGGCAAGGACTACCGTCTGGAGCGCGGGATGCTGTTCATCCCGACCGACTCATCGATTGCCGCCGCCGATCCGGAAGGTAGCCCGAACGTCAAGGTCTCGTACAAGAACGCGGCTCTCGGCCACGTCGAGGCCGCGGTGACCAGCCAGAAGTTCTACGAGGTTCAGTTCTACGGTGCCAACGAAGCGCGCAGCGGCAAGGCCGTGCGGTTGGTGTGCCACAAGGTGTCCGGCGGCGTCATCGAAAGCATGGGGCTGATCGGCAACGAGTTCGGCCAGGGCAGCGTGCCGGGTAAGCTGCTGAAGGATGCCGCCAAGGCCACCGGCAGCGACAAGTCGGCCTACTTCTACTGGCAGCAGGAGAAGTGACGGTGCAGGACATGGACGCCATCACCCCGCCCACCCGCTCGGTTCCCTTCCGCGGAAAGGTGCTGGTGGTGGGGCCGCTGCGGCTGGAGCAACTCGGTCCGTTCATCAGCGCCAGTCGGTCCACGATCGGGCGTATCGCGATGCTCGCTGGCCTTCCCGAGGGATCGTCGGCGGTCGACGTCGGGGCGTTGGTCTTGGACCTACTCGAGCAGGACAGCACAGAGATTGCCACGGCGCTGGCCGTGGCAGTCGACCAGGATCCGCAATGGGTTGCGGGGGGCACGCTTGAGGAAGTGGCGGAGCTGCTCGAGGCGGTGGCGGGCCTCAACCGTGATTTTTTTGCCCTACGGCTGAGGCGGATGGCGATGATGGTCAGGGAAGCGGTCAGTCCTTCGGCGCCGCCGACCTTGTCCAGTTCCTGATCGCGCGCGGGCACCGCCGGCGCGAAGTACTCGGCTACACGCTGGCCCAGCTGCGGGCATTCACCGCAGCTGCGGCCAAGGATGACAGACAGCGCCTGGTTGAACTTGCCTTGGCCGTGCGCGTGGCCTTTGGAGCCGATGCCGCGGGCTGGCAGCAGTTCCAGAACCTGATGACCGGCAACGCGCCGGCTCAACCTCCGAAGGAGTTACCCACCCATGGCTGAGCCATCTGCCAACCTGCGTGTCCGGATCAGCGCGGACCTGGCCGACATTCGGCAGGGTCTGAGTGTGCTTACTCGGCAACTGCGCGAAGTGCGCAGCGAGGCCGGCCGGCCGCTGCCGGCGAAGAACCCGATCGCCGATCTTGGTGTCTCTGCTGGCCAGACGGCACAGGCAATGCGCCAGTTGCCTGCGCAGTTCACCGACATCTTCACCAGCCTGCAGGGTGGCATGCCCTTCTTCACCGTGCTGGTGCAACAGGGCGGCCAGATCAAGGACAGCTTCGGTGGCGTCGAGCCAGCCCTGAAAGGCGTGTCGTCGGCGCTGCTGGGGATGGTGAACCCTTTCACAGTGGCTGCCGCCGCCGTGGGCCTGGTGGTGTTCGCGTGGTACGACGCGGAGAAGCAGGCGCAGGCGTATACCAAGGCGCTGGTGCTGTCGCGCAACGAAGCGGCAGCAACGACGTTGACGCTGGTCAATATGGCGCAGAAGACCAGCGATGCGCTGCAGGTGTCTGCCGGCGCCGGCGCGGAGGCGGCGCAGGCTGTTGGATCGAATGGAAAGATCGCCGCGCAGAACCTGCAAGCCGTAGCCAATGCGGCCGTGGCCATGAAGGAAATCAGCGGGCAGGCGCTGGAAGAGACCATCGCCCTTTACGCGAAGCTGGCCGAGGATCCGGTCAAGAACGCGCAGAAGCTCAACGACCAGGTCAACTTTATGACCGCGGACCTCTATGAGCACGTCAAGGCGCTGCAGGATCAAGGTAGGACGCAGGACGCCGTGACTCTGATTACCCGAGCTGCGGCAGATGAGACGGTGACTGCCCTTGCTAAAGTCCGTGCCAGCCAAAATCCTGTAATTCGCGGATTCAAGGACCTCTGGGCCGAGGCTACGAAGGCCTGGCAAGCGATGCAGCTGAATGTCGGGCTTGGCCCTGCCGCAGCTCAGATGCAGCAGCTACTGGGGGAAAACCAACGCGAGCTGACGAAGCTCAATGATCTGGCCTCTGGGACTCAGCGGGGGCTGCCGCTTGCGCGCAATCCAATTGCTCTGGCCGCAATGGAGAAATCCATCAAGGACCGCTCCGACAAGATCAAAGCTCTGGCAGCGGATCTGATCAAGGAGCGCAAAGACGCTGAGGTGAAAGCCACGCAGAACGCTTCGGTGGAGTTTCTCGCTGCTGCAGACACCATCGCTGACGCTCAGGCCAGCAAAGAGCAGAAGAAGCGGGAAGAGATCGCCAAGATCAATGGGCAGGCCGAAGCGGTGCGCATGCGTGCACAGGCGGCCGGGCTGACTGCCGAGGTAGAGAAGATCGAAGAGCGGCGTGCGGCTGCGGTCGACGCGATCGAGAAGAAGTACAAGGAGAAGCCCAAGTCGGGCAATGGCTCAGCTGCACGCGGCGCAGGCCTGCAGGGCTACAAGGACGACCTGGTGCAGGAACAGGCGACCATCGCCGCCAGCACCCAGACGCTGCGCGCGCAGTATGCCGCGCGGCAGATCACTGCCGAGGCCTACTACAGCCGCATGCGGGAGCTGATACAGGCCGGCACTGAGGCGGATGCCCACTCTCTGGAAGCGCAAATTGCGTTCCTCCAGAGGCAGAACGTGGCCGGCAAAGAGGGCATCACGGTTAAGCGTCAGCTGGGCGAGCTTGAAGCCCGGTTGGCCAAGGTGCGAACGGAAGGGGCGGCAAGGCTGCAGGTGCTGGCGACCGAAGAGGAACGGTCGGTCAAGACGCGCAGGGCCGCAATCGACGCCTACACCGACGCGCTCGAGGCCAGTAATGAGGCACTCCGGCGCCATCTCGAAACGCGCGTTGCCCAGGTCGGCATGGGTGATCGCCAGTACGAGATCCAGCAGCGGATCAACGATGCGTACGACGACCAGGCCGAGAAGCTGCGGCAGCTCACGCTTCAGCGCAATGCCGACCAGATCGACGACTCCACGTTCGAAGAAGAGAAGTCAATCCTTCTCGCCAAGACCCTGGACAGGGTTCAGGCCATCCGAGATGGCTACACAGAGTTGCAGGCCGCCGAGAGCAATTGGCTTCTAGGGGCCGCAGCCGCCTGGGAGAACTACAGGCAGCAGGCGAGCAACGCGGCCCAGCAGATGGGGGGTGTTGTCGGCTCGGTGTTCAGTGGCCTTGAGGACGTCTGGGTGAAGTTCACGCAGACAGGCAAGGTCAGCTTTTCGGACATGACCCGCTCGATTCTGGCGGATCTGGCGCGAATCCAGATTCGCCAGGCAATGGCGGGCATAGGCGGGTCATGGCTCAGTGGTGCTCTCGGCGCTTTGACCGGCGGCATCAATGCGGCCGGCAACGCGGCGGTCACAAGCGGTACCGGTGCGATCAATAGTGACCTGCTCCAAAAGCTGCTGCGCGGCGGCAAGGCCGATGGCGGCTACACCGGTGCCGGCGGCAAGTACGAACCGGCTGGCATCGTGCACAAGGGCGAGGTGGTCTGGTCTCAGGCCGATATCGCCCGGGCCGGCGGTGTTGGCATCGTGGAGGGCATGCGCAGGGGCCTGCGCGGCTACGCAGAGGGCGGGGTGGTGGCCGGCGCGACGCCTGGTGTAGGCGGCGTCGCCGCACTGAACGTGAGGGTGATGAACGCACCTGCCGGTACTACAGCCTCCGCATCGCGCAATCGCGATGGCGGCTTCGACATTGACGTCATGTTGGGCCAGGTCGACAAGTTCATCGGTGGACGCATCTCTGGCGGGTCAGGAACAACCTACTCGGCCATTCGGGACCGTTTTGGTCTAAAGGATTCAATCTGATGGAAACTTTTCCGGCAGTTGCTCGGGTCACCTTCGATGGGCAGGTACGTTCCTTCGACCCTTCGGTCGAGCGCACTGAAATGGAGCGCGGCGTGCCGAGGCAGCGCTTGCTCAATAGCCAGGTGCTCGTAAAGCAATCCATGACGCTTTACTTCGCCAGCATCGGGGATGTGACCACGTTCGAGGACTGGTACTTCGACGTGATCAAGCGCATCGGCTGGTTCGAGATGGTGCACCCGTACTCAGGCCAGACGATCAAAGCGCGCTTCGAGAATGGCGCCCTTGGTGACCTGGTGCCAGACGAGAAGCTCACGGGCGACTTCAAGATGGACACCGTTGTGGAGTATCTGCGATGAGCTCATTCACCGAGCGCAGGCAAAGGATCACCGATTCCGACGGCATTCTGCTGTTCCTTGAAGTCTCCGCGCCGTCATTCACCGAGACGCTTCGGATCGTCAACGACACCCGAAACTGGACCAGTAACGGTGTCGAGTATGTCGGTGTTCCGTTTGGCTTCAAGCTCCCAAACGATGTAAGTGGACAAACTGCCAGGGCGGTCCTGACCTTGGACAACGTCGGCCTGGGTATCACCGAGGATCTGGAGAAGCTGCAGCCGGACGATCTGGTGACCGCTGTCCTGATGGTGAGCGATAGGGCAGATCCGAACATGATCGAGCGGCGGTATCAGTTGCCGATGACCCAAGTGTCAGTCAATGGGCAATCGGCCACCGCGCAGTGCGGATATGACGCGATCATGCGGCAACAGGCGAGTCGCCTGCGCTACACGCCGTTCAACGCGCCGGGGCTGTTCTGATGGGGGCGCTACAGGACGCGGAGCGCTTCGTAGGAATCCCCTACGACGAGGCCGAGATGGATTGCGCGGATCTCGTTGCGCTGGTCCAGCGCGAGCTGTTCGCGCGCGACGTTCGTATGCCGGGGCGAAGGCCAAGAGGGGTCGAAGGGCAGGCCGCCCTGGGAAGCCTTTCTAGGCCTATGTGCACGCCAACGGATTCGCCGCATGACGGCGACCTGGTCTTAATGACCGAAACCCCACACAAGCGCCCCGGCCATGCCGGGGTTTTCTTTTACCTGGCTCATGAGGGCTGGGTTCTTCACAGCAACGAAAAGAGCGGGTGCAGCGTGCTGCACCGTGTTCGTGATTTGCCCGCATTCGGGCTTCGAATCGAGGGTTACTACGCATGGGCCTGATGGAACAACAGCCTGTTGAGCCGGGACGACTGATCATCACGCCTCACCCGTTGCTCGTGGATGGTCAGCGTAACGTGACCTGGGAGCTGCGTGCCGGCGAAAGCCTGTACTCGCTGTTGATGCGTAACGTACCGGAGCTGGATGGCCAGTGCTGGGACGTTGCAATTGGTGGCCGGATCGTTGAGCGACACCTGTGGCACCACGTGCGGCCGAAGCACGGCCAGGTGATTGAGGTCAGGGGCGGAGTAGGGCGGTCGGCCCTGCGATTCGTTGCGATGGCCGTGCTTGCCTACTTCACGATGGGTGTCGGTGCTGGTTGGATCGCGACCACCTTTGGCGTCTCAGCTGGCGCTGCAGCGGCAATTGGCGCGGGCATGTTCATGGCCGGCAGCATGCTGATCAACAAGGTGCTGGCGCCGAAGGCGTCCAAGCCGGACAACCGGCAGGCCGAGTCGGTCTACTCGATCAGCAGCGCTCGGAATCAGATGCGGCCGTATGAGCCATTGCCGCTGCTGTTCGGCCGCGTCCGTATCACGCCGGACCTGCTCAGCAAGCCTTACTCGTGGTTTGAAGGCAACGATCAGTACCTGGGCATGTTGCTTTGCGCCGGCATCAATGTGGGTCGCATCGAGCAGCTCTACAACGGTGATACAGCGCTTTCGAGCTACGAGGGTGTGCAGGTCTATCACGCCGGCTACAGCCAAATGGCCGACCAGGCCATTCCGCTATACAGCAATGCCGACACCATTGATGGCGCGGAGCTGCCCAAGGACAAGAGCTGGGTGGAGCGAACCACCAGCGCCAACACGATGCGAATCCAGATCAATCTGGAGTACATCCTTGGCGGTACCGGCACCAGCGGCAAGTCGTACTCCATCGGTGAAACGATCGAGGCGCAGTACCGCCCGGTGGGCACGCTGAGCTGGATGCCTCTTGCGAGCCAGAAGTATCATTCCGACCGATTCGACGTGCGACGGGCGACCCTCAGCCGTGACGTGGCATTGGGGCAGTACGACGTCCGCGTAAGGAGCCTGGGCGAGGGCAACTATTCGGGTAAGAACACCCAGAAGAACGACTTCCAGTGGACAACGTTGACCAGCGTCCAGCAGGACAACGCCGATTACACCGGTGTGGCTCGTTCAGGCCTGCGCATTAAGGCAACGGGGCAGCTAAACGGTGCTCCCGACGAGATCCGCGGCGTCGCCGCGGCTGATCCGATCCCGGAGTGGAACGGATCCGAATGGGTGGTGAAGGAGTCGAGCAACCCCGGTGCTCATTGCGTAGCCTACGCCCGTGGAATTCGGCGCGCCGGGCGGCTCTTAGGCGGCATGACGTTGACCGATGCCCAGATCGATCTGGAGGCATGGAAGGCCTTCTCCCTGCACTGTGCAGCCAATGGCTACACCTACGACAACCACGTGCGGGACGTGCGCAGCCACGGCGATGTTCTGTCGGCCATCGCTCGGGCCGGATTCGGTGAGATCAGCTGGGCAGGAGGCCGACTCGGAGTGGTGTGGGCGGCCCAAGATCAACCGCTGTCCGGTGTGGTCAACATGGCCACGATCAAGAAGGGGCAGTTTCAGGTCGATTACAGCCTGGTCAGCTCCGCTGATGGGATCGAATACACCTATATCGATCCGGCGGACTGGCAGGCCAAGACCCTGCGTGTGCCAGCTCCCGGAGTTGAGACGATGCTCAATCCCGCGCAGGTCAGCGGCGAAGGTGTGACCACGGAGCAACATGCTGCGCGACTGGCTCGGTGGCACCTGGCGCAGTCCCTGTATCAGTACAAGGACATCGGCTACAGCACCGATATCGAGCACCTGAGTTACCAGCGCTTGTCGGTGCTGGCGCTGCAGCACGACATGACTCAATGGGGATTTGGCGGCCGGGTGGTTGCAGCCCAGCGAGTTGGCGCGGATGTGCAGCTCACTCTTGACGAGCCTGTTCCTTACCGCGCTGGCGCAAGCGCGTTCATTGGCCTGCGGATCCCCGGAGAGCGGGTGTATCGGGTGCTCAAGGTCAAGGCCTTCACGGGCGATAGCGACGTTCTGACGTTGGCTGAGGCATGGCCTGAAGACGCAGCGCTGCCTGGCGACAGGGAAGAGAACCCGGCACACGACACGCTGTGGATCTACGACTTCAAGCAGACGCCTGGCTACCGGGTGCGCGTGACCAGCATTGAGCCAGAGGACGGGCTCAAGGGGGCCGCCATCCGTGTGGTGCCTGAGGGACCCGAGTTCTGGAACTACGTCCTGACCGGCAAGTATGTGCCGCCGGAGAATGGGTCTTCGCTGCAAACTCGACCGGTGGCCAGCAATCTACGAATCACCGAGCACCAGGTGGTGCAGGGCGATACGGTGTTCACCGAGCTGACGGCAACCTTCGATATCAGTGGCCCGGTGGGGAATGTAGTCGTACGCGCCGCCGGCGTGGGCGGAGAGCTGCAGGACGTTGCCCAGACCACTACCCGGACAGCGACGTGGCGCATTCCGAGCCCTGGACGCTACACAGTCGTTGTACGGCCCCATTCACCCGATGGGCTGCCAGGCACAGCTGTGCAGGGCGTCTACATCACTTCTGCCGCCGGCATGGCACCGGTGCTGGTGGACCTGTTCGATGTTGAGCAGCGAAGCGGCGGAGTGCGGCTCTACACCTGGGGCTGGCTGGAAGACACGATGCGATCGCCCGACTTTGCAGGCGTTGAGATCCGCTACGTTTCTGGGCATGTTGTGGAGCCGAGCTGGGAGGCGATGACGCCTGTTGGCCAAACAGGCTTCCACACTGCGCCTTTCGAGGCAGTTGTACCTGAGGCGGGACTGTGGACGTTTGCGTGCCGGTCGCGCAATACCAGCGGTACCTTGTCCGACACCACGCGGGTTGTACGCAAGAGCCTGCAGGCAAACCTGGGCGAAGTGATCAGTGGCGTCGAGGAAGGCTTGGACGAGCACGGCCGTAACCTTGCCAAGGAGATCAGCGACCGAATTGATGCCGATCTTGCCGAGGCGGCTGCACGTACTGAAGCCTTGTCGCAGGCTGCGCGCGATCTGGCCGCAGAAGCGACGGCGCGCGCGCAGGCTGATGCTGTCGCGATTCAAGCTGTCGCTGACGAAAGTGCTGCCCGTGTTGAAGGCTTGCTCAATGAGAAGCTGACACGAGAGGCCGCAATTACTCAGGAACAGCTCACTCGGCAGAGTGAAGTGGAGTCGCTTTCGCGCGCCCTATCCGAGGTGGCTGCTGGCAGCGGCACTCAGTTCGACAGTTCGGTGATCTGGTACTTCGACAAGACGGTGGAGGGCTGGACTGGAAACGGCACACCTACCTTGGTCGACGGTTGGCTGCGGCCAGCCAACGCGGCCGCGTCTCCTTGGGTGCAGTCACCGCTTGCACTGGCCGTGGATGGGGGCGCATATCGCTTCGTGAAGCTGCGGGTGAAGCGCGTCGGCACACCTGTGTGGGAAGGCGGTATGCAGTGGATTACTGCATCCGATCCCGCTTGGAACGCCCAGAAGAGCGTGAGCATTCCAGAGCCAAAATGGGATGCCAACGGTGTGGCCACCTTGGATGTTCAGGATGTGGCCTGGTGGCCAGGCGTTGTTAGCGCCATCCGTATCTACCTTGGCGCCTCGCAAACCGCCGCCAACTACTACCTGATGGATTGGGTAGCTATCGGGCGGCCCAACCCGGGAGCGAGCATCGCGTTTGTGCAGGAGGAAACTCAAGCACGAATCGCAGCCGATTCGGCAGAGGCCTCCCAGCGCAACACATTGGCTGTTCAGATCCGAGGGCAGTACACCGGCAGTGACCTGTCTCAGGTTACTCAGGGCTTCATCGCGGACGAACGCGCTGCCCGCGTTGCAGCGGACGGCGCCCAGGTTGGCCGCATCAGCGCCATGGAAGTGCGCATGCCTGCTGGCATGGGAAAGGTGGCGACAGAAGCCAGCGTCACGGCTGAGCAGCAGGCCAGGGTCAGCGCCGACGAAGCGAACGCAAGCGATCTTCTGCAGGTGAGGTCGCAGCTACCGGCAATGGTCGCACAAGGTTCCAACTTGGTCCTTAACGGCACGTGGCAAGCTGGCAAGGACGTGGGTTGGACGTATGACCCCGGAGCTACTGGAACCACTTGGCCGGCAACTGAGGGCCGCGGGGGTAGCCAGTGCGTGCGATTTGATCCAGGTTCTGTGCGCCAGAAAGCCGCGTATGCCAACGGCCGCTCAACGATGCCGACGACCCCTGGGAAGGCTTATCGTTATGGGTGCTGGTACCGCAGCAGCCCTGACTTCAACGGCACGCCAGGCAATAGCAAGATTCGATTGGCGAACCAGAACGGTCAGTTGATTGACGGTGCAACATACTTCGTCGCGGGCAAGGACGCTTGGACGTACCTGAGCGCTGTCTTCACGTTCCCTGAGAACACTTCAATTACTGGGCTGCAGCTGAGCGTCTTGGCCGACAACACGGTCGGTACGTTGTGGGTCGATGATGTTGCTCTGGAAGAGGTGACCGAGGTACTTGCGTTGGCGCAAGGGCAGCAGGGTCTGAGCACGCGGGTCACCAGTGCGGAGGGTAAGATCGATTCGCAGTCCCAATTGATTACGTCGCTTACCAATCGTGTCGGCACGGTCGAGAGCGGAACGTCCGCGAACACGATTGCTATCAGTGGCCTGACAGGGCGCGTAACCGCTGCTGAGGGGAAAATCGAAGCCACCAGCTCGAGTGTGACGACTCTTGAGGGCCAGATGCTTTCCATCGGTGGGGACAACCTGCTGTGGAACAGCAGTATGGAAGACGCCCCGCTAGCCACCGCGGTCCCAACAGGTTGGAACCTGGAGCGTATCCGCAGCGACGTGGGCGGGACATTCTCCTACGTCGACTCACCGCTATCCGGTGGCGGTAAGGCCGTCCGGCTTGAGTGGACGGCTCTGGGGAACAATGACTGGTGTGGTCTGAACCGTGCGGGGCCTGGCTCGGGGTACACGAAGGTCGAGAAGTTGACTGACTATGTGCTGTCCAGCTGGGTCCGGGCAACGGCGGGCTCGCGACTGCAGCTCTTCGTTGTGTGGTTCAACGACGCTGGCACGACTGGACTCGGTACGATCACCCTGCCTTACGTCACCGCCACCGGTCAGTGGCAGCGCCTGATCTTGCCGGCACGGTCCAACAACGTCGCGGAGCGCGCCCGTGTATACGTGGGCCGCCAGACGGCCAACAGTGCAGGAACGCTGTGGATTGAAATCGACAACGTGCAGTTCCTGCGCGGCCTGGTGGCGACGGAGTATCACCCGAGCGGGCAGGAGGCGATCAACGTCACCAACGTCAACGTTCAGGCGATCAGTGGGCTTTCCACCCGCATGACGTCTGCCGAAGGCAAGGCGAACGCTCAGGCAGACCAGATCACGGATTTGTCGGTGAGCATCAATGCATCGTTCAATCGCGGCGAGAATCTCAACGCGAACGCAATGTTCGATGGCGGCATGGCCCCATTTATCAAGAATGGTACCAGTGCACAGAATGGTGACGTGACCTGGGTGAATGGAGGTGGTCAGAAGGGTTCAGCGGTACAGGTGATCAGCAAGGCGGGGGGCACCTCTTCGCCGGGTGTGTACGCCAACAACAATCGGTGGACCTCAATTGCCAAGGGCATCAATCGCAAGTTCCGCACTGTGCTCGTGGCGCGTGCTACGGCCGGGATCGCGACCATCACGGCCCGCCTTAGGGTGCGCGACGGTGCAACGGCAGGAGAAGGAAACAGCGACCAGACGACTGCGACCCTTACCGATGTATGGACGCGTTACGAGATGGAGCACAGCGTAGGCAACGAGCGGACGGACGTGCTGCACCACATCTGGGTGACGAACCGTGGCGCGGCCGGCAGTGAGGCCACGGTTTTGATCGACCGAATCGAGCTTTACGATATCACCCAAGAACTGGCGATTAGCGCCAATGCCGCGGCAACGGCAGGGCTGACCACGGCGGTGAACCAGCAGGGCAGCAAGCTGGACGCGACTGCCCAGGACCTGGTGAGCCTGAAGACGCAGGTGGGCGATGTGTCGGCCAGCGGCTTCAACCAGCTGAAGACCCAGGTCACGCAGCAGGGGCAGACGCAGGCGGCGCAGGCGCAGCAGATCACGGGTATCCAGACCTCGCTTGGTGGCAAGGCGGATGCTGCGGTTGTTGTGGGCATGCAGGCGCAGGTGAAGAACCTAGGGCAGTCAGGGAACCTACTGGCGAACAGCACGTTCCCGTTCTGGCAGCGTTCGGGTTGGGGGTGGGGCCGAAACGTGCATTTCAGCGAGTTAGGAAATCCGACAGGGGGCGCAGGTCAGAACTGGGCCCCTCGCGGCATGTACGGAATAGGGGCGATGGCGGGGTTCCAGTGGGCGTGGGGGCCGGATGATGTGCACTGGGGAGGCACCGAGTACGACATTCCGGTGGAGGCAGGCAAGACGTACTGCGCCTCTACGTGGGTTAACACCCACCGCTGCCAATTCCTCGTGGAAATCACGTGGGTAGGCCAGGACGGCGGTTCTGTTGGTCTCGTCCAGTCGCCGTGGGTCGGACCATCTGGCATCGGCCCTGGGGCTTCTCTGACCGCGATGCCCCGCCCATTCGTCATCGCTAAGGCCCCGCCGAACGCGTTTGCGGCACGGTTCCGGTTCCTGATCCGTGGCTCCAACGAAGCCAACCCGTACTTCTGGATGTACCGCCCGATGTTCAGCATGGTGGACGTAGGCACTACCCAGCCGCCGCAGTGGAGCGCTGGCGGCACAGAGTCCAGCGCTCAGTGGGGCGTGAACGTTCGTGCTGACGGAAAGATCGGCGGCATCCAGCTGGCGGCGAATGGCTTGGTCTCATCGTTCGACGTGGTCGCAGACGTGTTCCGTGTCTCCTCGCCGTCTCAGGGCAGGCGAACGGAGTACCGAGACGGCCATTGGCTGTCGTATGACGACTGGGGGCGGCTCAAGGCCCGCTGGGGCAACTGGGATTGATTGGAGTGGGGCAGCCGGCATTGGCTGCCCCTCATACTTGATGTGAGGCGAGTTATGCCGGCCGGCTTTCAAACGTTCAACGATGACGGAAGCATCGACATCGATATCACCACGCGACTTGCTGGGTTCGTGACGTCCATTGGAACGGACTCTAACCACGGCGGGTCGGTGGCGATTCCCTATGTCCCTACCGGAGACTTTTTCTACTGCATCGTGCCGCCTCCGGGTTGGGAGGGCCGGCAGCCGTCGCTGGTGTACCGGGATGGTCGCGTCTACTGGTATGCGGATGTGACCGGCGGCGGTGCGCCGGCCTACCAGCTGGTGCCGTGCACCGCATTCATAGGATGGAGCTGATATGCCAGCAGGAATGGAGGCGTGGACCGACGACGGTGCCCACGTGCAGATTTCGCCGGATTACCCAAATTTCCACCTTCGGCACCGGATCGACTTTGCCGAGCCAGGCGTGGTGGTCTACGAGATTGCGGGGCAACCCGCGTTCACGCGGATGATCGAGCGGAGGTTCCAAGCGAGCACACCGATCATCGCGGCGATCGCAGGTGACGCCGACAAGCCGATCGTGCCTGTGCTGGTTAACGAGGGCGGCGGTAACTGGCTCCTACGGATCTACGCTGGGTCGCAGCCGACGAGGGTGGCCGGCACGATCTGGATTTATGACCTGGGCGTCTACCTGCGGGCGAACTACGGGTTTGAGCTGTTCCGAGACGATGGCAGCTTGTCGTTCTCTACGGCAGGCAAGCCGCTCAAGATCATTCGTGTCTTCCCCATCGTGAATGGCTCGTCGGCCGGATCTCAGATGATGGTTGTACCAGCAGGGAAGCAGTACGCCGCGATCACCTGCCGGGCGTGGGTGCAGACCCAGGTGCCAGTCGGCTATCGGATCAGCGGCCCGAACCGAAATGGGATCGGACCGCAGCAGTTCTACACGGCGGGCAGCACCGCGCTGATCCCCTCGAGCGACAACGCCGCCGTCTTCAATCAGCTCGGTATGACCGCGGTGGCCGACGTAACGGGGCACTGACAGCGCGGATCACCATCACATCGCGGAGACGGATGCTGCGGCCAGATGGCGCCGATGTGCTACTCCGCTTAGAGATCATCGTCCATGGGAGACTTGCACTGAGGTCATTTATTCCGGTTTTCTCCGCGAGGGGCGAGGAATGCGGCAATTGCGCTTGCAACGACGCCCAGCAGAAAGCCGAGGGCCATTCCGTCGAACCAACTCAAGCTCGCCACGTTGCCCCCATGCAAAGATTGACTGGCGAATAGCGTTCTGCTGCGGACAGGGCGAGGGTAGGGCACCAGACTTTCGCGGCCCTTACAGAGAACAATTCGCGTCTTGGTGTCGCGAATGTCAGGCTATCTGCAGCAGCAGATCTTCGCGGGTGATCTACGGCGTGTTCACCGAAAGGCTGGAGCGGTACGCCTCAAGCACGAATGTGCGATGTGCGCTGTTCGGTTGGTGAGACGGGCTCCGGCGAAGCCGACCATGGCACCGTCTAAATGTGAATGAAGTGTGAATTGGATGGCTTGAGATGGGTGAAATGAGACTTGTGTCTCAATATTGACTTCGCCAATCTTGGCGCCCCGGCACGCATGCGAGTGCCGATCGCCCAGGAGATGCGACTTGAGTTGAGTCGGGCTCCTCCTGAATTTCACTTTGTTTCGGGTTGATTGAATTGAACAAGATCAAATGCTTCGCCGCCCTAATGACCATTTTGGCACCGCTCTCGGCCAGCGCTGCAGACGGCACCGTCACCTTCAACGGCAAGGTAACCGATAAGACCTGCACGATCTCCACCCCGGGGGGCAAGGACTTTTCTGTCAACCTGCCGACTGTCTCCCTCGACGCTATAGAGGACGATCAGGGCGCCGGTCGTACCCCGTTCTCGATTAACCTGACCAATTGCAGCCAAGCCAACGTTGCTACCTACTTCGAACCTGGTCCGAGCGTCGAATTGGGCACCGGTCATCTAATTAACTTGTCTGAAGGCAGTGCCAATGGTGCCAGTAACGTGCAGTTGCGGTTGCGTGGCTCGAACAACGAGATCCTGAGAGTGCTCGCCTCGGGCGCCGACCAGGTCCAGAACAACTCGCAGTGGGTGGCAGTGGCCGCAGATGGAACCGCCAATCTCAACTACTATGTTGAGTACATCGAAGCACACACGTATGTGGCGGCAACCCCTGGTGAAGTCACTGGCAACGTCAAGTACACGATCATCTACAACTGATCTCTTGGTGTGCGCTGGCCGACGAGTTCGTCGGCCGCTACGAATGCTATTTCTAATGGGCACAAGCAACGTCGCGCAATCACGACGTTGCTTGTGCAAGGCAAACCTAGTTTCCGCCAAGCTGGTCCCACAGGAAGCTGTAGGCCAGTGCGGCCATGTGCGCGGCCTGCGCATTGTTGGCCGCACCGCCGTGGCCACCTTCGATGTTCTCGTAGTAGGTCACGTCCTTGCCGGCGTCGATCATCTTCGCCGCCATCTTGCGGGCATGGCCCGGGTGCACGCGATCATCGCGGGTGGAGGTGGTGAACAGCACCGGCGGGTAGGCCTTCTTCGCGTCGAACAGATGGTACGGCGAGAAGGTCTTGATGAACTCCCAGTCGCTGGTGTCCGGGTTGCCGTACTCGGCC